>Ga0209589_1012740_pt1 | contig 11289 bp, 8 predicted proteins | sample CowpeawhiteBW_FD_187525 | JGI IMG/M metagenome (GOLD analysis project Ga0209589, IMG submission 187525) | Root nodule microbial communities of legume samples collected from California USA - Cow pea white BW (SPAdes) (version 2) | ecosystem: Host-associated > Plants > Roots > Nodule | place: USA...
TACCGTATGGTTCATCGGTCAGGCGGACTAAGGTCAAGGGCCGTAGGCCGCCCGCTACAGGTAGACCTCACCTAGGGACATTGATGTGACCATCTCTCCGAAATGCTTTAAGAAGAGCCCGCGACCCCCTGCGCTCCAGACGAAGTGTCAGCTCTGGATACGCTAAATCGGCTATCCGTCACTCAGACGGACTAAAGATCCCCTTCGTCTTCATTTCCAGTTGCACTTTGTCTCCATCTCAATGGAGACCCACACTCGAAAGGGTAACCGATAAGACGCACGACCCCCAGTCGGGCGGCCATACCAAAACTTGGATCAGTAAGTTAGAAGTAAATTATAATAAAGTTAGTAATCAAGTTCAAAAAGCAATTGGGCCATGATTAAGAAACCCTAATCACAAGCCATACCGGAAACTATAAATAGAGGCCCAATGTAGGTTGGTAAGTATCATTAATTCACATTTATTACAACATTCATTGCTATCCGCCGATCGACCTTAACTAACTTAAGCATCGGAGCCTTATAGACAGGTATACCGATCGCCAGACTAACCAAACAGTGGAGGAAAACGACTGCACTGGACGAAGGATTTGACCAACTCATTGAGGAGAATAAAGAGAACAAAGACTTGAGGGTAATTTGAGTGTTAATATATTAGCTCCTCACTTTTGAGCACTCCTACATGGGTTATTTTCTTCTCTCGTGTAACATATGATCACAAGAGATAAAAACTATAATCACAAAAACACATAAGCTACCATTTTTAAAAGATCAAAGTTCACTTTTAGAAACAAACATTTCATAATATCTTAACAAAGCAAAACATGTCATTTAGATCAAATAGATATATCTAGGCTTAATTACTCGTTTGGTTTCCACTTTGGTTGGAATGTTTCAACTTTTATCAAATATATATTCCTAACCTTTGAAAAAGTTCTACAATTAGATCTTTTTCAAAAACAAAAATTACTAACAATGTTAATGGCATGCCACGTTTCAATCTATAATATTTTTAATTTTTAATGTTTTTTTATTTTTTAAAATTTTTGTTTTCACGTTTGTCCTGGTGGAGCTCCAAAGGTGCGTGAAGAACTCCATGGCAGCGGAAGTTGGATGAAGTAATGGATGCAAGTTTTGAAGGCACTTGCAAGCTATGGAAAGTGAAGAAGGTTATAGGATTTTCTAATCTATGCTAGCCTAAGGAAGGTGGCTAGAGGTAGAGAGAGGAAATCTCTAGAAAGGAGTGACTCTCAAAGGCAAGAGAGGGAGGAGTGCTCTCAACTCAAGTTGCATCTATTGCTTAAAATTTCAAGACTGTGTACAAATGAGTGAAATTTTGGCTTTTATATGAAGTCATTTACACATGAGAAAGGAGAGCCATTGGATGGAGTGGGCCTTGATCTTGGCCCTTAGATCAAGCTTGGAGAAGGAGTCAAGATCACGCCCCTTGGATCTTGGCTTGAAGAACAAGAAGGATTCTTAGCCTTTAGATGTGATGATCAACCTTAATCAAACCATGAAGCAAAGGAGTCTCCTTGTCTTGATAATCTCGGCCATGTATGAAGAGAATTGGGCCGAGCCCAATTTGAACCCCATCCTATATTCCTTGCATGTCTTATGTATTATTGGAAAACAAAACCCAAACAATGGCCCAATTTAAATCTACACTACTAGATTTACATGCACTTCTTCAAGTCTTTGTGATCTCTTTGGCCCATGTAAAGAATGTGAGAAGCCCATTGAATTTTTGATCATCTAATGGGAGGCCCTTTTGAATCTTCTTCATCATTGATCTTGTAATTGGGCCTTTTAATGGGCTTGGGCTTGAAGGTGCAATTGGGCTTGGTGGGGTCACATCATGTCCCTAGGTCACATGTGGCATTATCAATGTCACGAGGTAAGACACTGCCACATGTCAATGTTAGTGTCAAGTTTCATTGTCTTAATTTCAGTTTAGTCCTTAAGAAAATAAATATATAGATGTTAGTGTGAAGTTTCATTGTCAATGTGTGTGTGATTCAATTTAGTCCTCATTTTTCTCAAAATGAAACTATATTGCCCTTCTTCAAATTGAAACCAAATTTATTATTTGTAAAGATGTTATACTGATATTTTTTATTTAAAATTATTTTTTAACATATTACATTATTGTATACTATTAACCCATATTTTGTTAATCATGACTTTTTTTTTACAAAATTTTAATATAACTATTAGTATAAAATTTATACAGATAATAAATTTGGTTCCAATTAAAAGAGGATCAAATTTATTATTTGAATAAATGGTATTAATTATTTTTTTCTCATAAAAAACATGGATTAATAATATATTAGTTTTAAATACTTACATTTTTGTAAAAATATTTATACTTAATTAGTTTAATCTTTTAAAAAAGTAATGGATTAATAAAATATAGATTAATAATATATAAGAATGTTGTATGTTAAAAAGTTATTTTATACAAAAATATCAGTAAAAACATTTATCCAACTAATAAATTTGGTCTCAATTTGGAGAGACACAATATTGCTCCATTTGAGAAAAAGGAGATTAAATTGAATCATAGATACATATTAAGAACTAAATTGAAATCAAGATAATGACATTTGACATCGACACTAATGAGTCCATCTTCAAGGAAAACAACAAGAGAAATCCATGCACAATTGATGAGACTTCCATGGAGTAAGATGAAGGCGCAGAAGCTAGAAGATATGGTGAAGAAGTGATTTGACTATAGCATTTGGGGGCCACTCTCAAGTGAGGTTAGGCCAAAACTCAAGGAAGGAGGTTAGAAGAATTCACTATGGGGAGATCTATCCTAAGTTGATTCACAAAAGGAGAATGTCTTGAGTCATCTTAACAAAAATTTTGTACTATATTCATGAATGATTTTACGAGACCCTAAGCTTCTATTTATAGGAGAAAAGAAGAGCTAGGTTAGCTAGAAAAAAATGGAGGAAAAAAGGATCTAAAATGTGGTATTTAAAGCCAAAAGGAGAGCATGAGGAAGTTCTGACTTATGAACTAAGCAAGTCACATGGAGGTTGCTCCTAGGCACTCAAAGTTGTAGCTTGATGGCCAAGTTAGTGCACGAACGATCTAGAATCCTTGAAGGAAAGCGCTATCCACAAGGCCCAAAGGTAGGCCCAACTCTCTTTTTGTCTAAAACACTTCCAACGCCCCTAATCCTAGCAAGGTCCAATCATGGCTCAAAGAAAAATTTATTCTACAAGGCCCATAATATAAAGCCAAAAATTAAATCTTAATCTAATATTTACAAACAAAGAGTACTAAGCTAGGTCTTCACATCCTCCTTGGCCATGTAAATTCTATCTTGGCCTTGCATGCTTAGAGGAGACGCAATCATCTTGTATCCTCATACCCATGACTTTAGTGGTTAGTCCCTTAGCTAGAGGTCTCTCATCAAACACTAACACATAGTAGTGTCTTGCCACGTCCACGTGTCACCCTAGGGACCTGACACGTGGCAAAAAATAAATTTTAGAACAAAAATTTTAAAAATTAAAAACTTAAAAAACCCACTGATTGAGACTCGGCATGTCGTTAATGCAATTAATATTTTTTTTGAACGACATAATTGAGACACTTTTTCAAAAGTTAGGATGTTATTGAAACTTTTTTAAAAGTAGGTCCAACTTGAAACGTTCTAACCAAATTGGTGAGCAAATAAGTAATTAAGCCACATTTTATTTATTATTATAGGGACTTATGCGGTGAATTGGACTTGGAGATTTTGCACTGTGATATAGACTCTCAATAGATTTTGACTAACCTTTCAGGCTATACTCGACCTCGCATCTTAGAACCTGAGCTAATTTTCCTTCCAAAAATCTCCCTCTCTTGCTCAGCGACCACATACCCTTGTCCAACAAGACCAACTGGGAGTTTTCAAAAACCTCAGGCTCACCCAACAACCAGTCTCCCTTGCTTAGTAAGTTAAGCATGAAGGTACATTCACCTAGTAAACAAGTTTTAAAGTTCAAAAGGAACATATAGAAATCTAAAAGTTAGACTGGTACATGGGCCATAGCCCTAAAGAAAAGCCCAATAAGAATATGAAGTCCAGCCCAAGAAGACTATGAAGCAGAATCATCTCTCCCCTATTGACAACGAGTACCTCTCGCATATGCTCCCATCAATAAATTGATGATCATCACAAAAGTAGAAGAATAACATACAAGGCATTCAAACAAGAAAAGGGTAAGCTAGAGCCAAAATGATTTCATCAATGCAATCAGATATACTTTCACAGTCCAATATACATACATCATCAAAGCATGTTATGACCTTCCAAATCAATACACTAAGACTCGACTCGACTCATCCAGATACATATAACCTGGTCGGATTCAGCGGATTCTTACACTTGTGGTGGATACCTCTGCTCACCCCCGAGCTGCTCACCTCCGAGCTATGTGTTACAATGAATCAATTTCCTTCACACAAGAGTCAGTCCACTCTAAGTGAGACTAACTGACTCCTTAGAGTGTCAGGATGTAATCCTTACCTTGAATCCTTACCAAGTTATATAGATGGGGCACCACCATGGACACCCACTAACAGGGATCATGGAATTACGTCTCGACCACTAAAGCACGACCCTGAAATCCCACCTAGAGATTTCCAAGGAATTATGCACTAACACGGACTAAGCATACCAGACCAATCAAGAAAGATTTATCACACATATACATATACATCACATACCAACTCTTTATAATTCACCTCTTTTATTTATTTCCCAGTGGTTCCATACCTATCCATTACTCTCAAACCATAGTTGTAGAATTTCATCTCATGCCAATACCATGCCACTTTAACACCAACCATCTCATTTGTTTCACATATCGAGATCATGCAATTATATAAATCCAATTTGTAACCACAACTTATATCATGCATTTCATTTCGTAGGTCTCATGTGTTATATAGGGTACATCATAAATCAAACATGCATTTAGCCAAGCGAAGGAAAACAACACAACTCACAGTAGATCTCACTCAAGCCAGGAGCCCTCACTCAAGCAAGAGGAGTGCCCTCGCTTAGGCGATGGACCCTCGCTTAGGCGAGATCGCGACAGGGGCATAGGGAGGCTTTCGCATGGCTTGCTTAGGCAAGCCCTCCTCGCCTGAGCGAGACAATCCATCGCCCAAAGGTGAAGTTCCTCGCCTGGGCTAAAACAAGAGCAACAGGCCCAAAGCTGTCATGCGTCCTCGCTTAGGCGAGCGTCTCTCGCCTGAGCGAGATAGTGCCTCGCTCAAAACAAGAGCTTCCGCTTGAGTGAGAGCTCAAGTGCAACTCTGATCTGTTCCTACAAGTCTTGCCTAGGCAAGAAAGGCTCGCTTGGGCGAGTGTGTCGAACCTCGCCATTGTTTCTCCCTGCCATAGTCATATTTCATACCCAAACAAAAATGCCAACCAGCTCATGCATCCACAACAGGATACAACTCAACCAATCACGAAACAAACGCAAAACAACTACAATCACACCAACAAATAAGAGGGTTCTAGCTTCCCTCACCTGGAATGAGCTAGAATAAGATCTCGACACCGAACAACAGAACACCACTGCTCTAGAAAGAGATTACAACACTGTAAAAGTGAAGCGGACAAAGTTAAACGGGTTTATCAGTATGAACCCTACCTGGACTACGAAGAGTACATTAAAGGAAGAAGAGCATGGCTGAGATCAACTTACATGGACAAAAGAGAGCTGTATGCACTTGGGAACGAACGAGATCCAAAACCCTAGCAGAGAAAAATGGCAACCGCTCTAAGGGTGTGTGGGTTCTATTTTTCGAAAATGAGCACAAAGTTTAGGATTAGGGCAGATTAGGTCTGATCTTTTCCCTTTGGGCCAACCCTTAGGCCCATAAGATTGGGGCAGCCCTTAAAAAAAGGCAGAAAATAAATGGGCCTTACAGTGATACTCCATCTTCAATCACAATATTATTCAGCTTCCTCTTCCCATATGGGGGACACCATCACCAATTTTCCATCTCTGTGGAACCGAACCCTCCACCATTAACCAGAACCACAATCACTCACAAACCTCACCAATCATCTTCCATGCATAACTGAACTTTCATCTTTATTACCAAAAATCACAACAAAGCAAAAAACAAAAATACCACCAATTCTAGATTAATTTAAAATTATTTAAGCATTCAACGTTTCCAACTTTTGTTTATCATTTCCCCCTTCACTTTCAAGCTCTCAGTGTAAATTAAAAATCAAATAATTATAAAATTGAAACTAGTTAAAACATGGAACAAAAATATAGGGTTTAATGAGAATAGGAAAGGAAGGGCAGTGGCAAGGCGAAGTTGTGATTCTCAGGTCTGAGAAAGGAAGTCCTATGAGTTTTTGGAAGAGGAAAGGAAGGAAGGCGATGCTGATGTTGACGACTTCCCTAATCTTGCTACAGTGGTGTCAACAAGGAAAAAACCGCTGCAGCGTTGCGTTTGACACATTTTTAAGGAAGGACAAGAAACCCATATGCATAGGAAGAGCGATGTCCGTCGCGACGGTGACGAAGGACTAAATCCACTTATTTTTTAAAATTTGGGATTAAATTGGCCCAAAATTTTGAAGTAAAACCAATTCTAAATTTCTATGAAATTTAAAGACCAAAAATCATATCTAACCCATTTTTTTATTACCACACGTGTAAAATCTCTTCTAGAGCCACTAAATAATAAAAACATTTCCTTAATTCAGGTTCGAATTTAATGTTTTATGTAGAAACATTCTTCATTTATTTGTAATTAGGCTATTTTTACTTTTGGGAAAACATTTCGTGTACATATCTCTAAAGTTTTTATCCCTTTCAATGATAAAAAAAAAAAATCACTTTAAGTGATTCTATTCTAAATTGTTTAAATTATTTTGAAAATTATAAACACACACTCTTTGAACACTTAATATAAAATCTAATATTTTTCATTTTTATTTCATTCACCTCAATTTATTTTGTATTTAAAATAAAAATAATTTTTTTCTTAATATTAGATAATCGTAGAGTAAAAAATACACTAGTGCATTTTGGAGCATTTACATCGCAGTATATGCCTCGGTTCCTGCGGACCCGCTGTATATAAGCACGCGGTGGCAGTTTCGTAATTAAATTCATCTTTTATGCCTCGGTTATCATACTAACCGAGGCATATGGCTAAAAAAAAATTTTGACTCACGCTTGACTCATAATTTGAATTTTTTTCTTTCTTTTACTGAAGCAATATGCCTCGGTTCTCTAATAACCGAGGCAATAGCGAGACAATAGGCCTCGGTCAAGCGCCCACCCGAGGCAGTAAGGGTACAATATGCTTCAGTTTCGAATAACCGAGGCAGTATCCCTTCGTAGGGTTAAAAAACCCCAATTTCTTCATTGTGCAGCGACATCTTCTCCGATTTCTCTGCGAGCTTCACCATCTCCGGCCAACCTTCATCTTCTCCGACGACCAGCGCCACCGTCCCGCACACCTCCGACGCACAGCTCCCACCATCTCGCACACCTCTGACGCTCCAGGCCAGCATTTCGTCGCCTGCACCGCACCGCACCGCCCTTTTCTGACGACCAGCGTAGCTCTACGCCACCGTCCCGCACAGCTCCCACCGTCCCGCACACCTCTGACGCACAACTCCCACCATTCCGCACACCTCCGACGCTCCAGGCCATCGTTTCGTCGCTTGCACCGCACCGCCGCGACTTCTTCTTCTTCGACCAACCACCACCGTCGCTGCACCGTGGAGGAGCTGTGCACTACCACCGGAGCCGCTGCGTGTTCTTCGAGCAACCATCACCAATGTCCACTGCGATTCTGTTTAGTCTACCTGCACCGCCACTGCACGCACCTCCAGGAGGTTCTTCTGGTGCCGCTGCGTGTTTTTTTTTTAAATTTCTGATGCTCATTAGGCCTCGGTTGTGCGAGAACCGAGGCAGTAAAGATTAAATATGCCTCGGGTTGTAACCGAGGCATAAAATACTAGTCTTTTACCTCAGTCGTATATGCAGCGGTTGCGGACCCGAAGCCAAAAACTAAAAATAACCGCTGTCATTTCCCTTCCCTGCACTAGTGATAGTGTCTATGTATTATTATCTAAATTAGTTTTTATTTTAAAATAAAAATGTAATTATATATATATATATATATATATATTTCAACATCTTTACTTTTTGAATGATATTTTTATTTCGAAAAGTTTTTTAACTTCATTTTATATTATCTTTTCACTGTCATTCATTCTTCTTTTTTTCTTTTCACTATTATTCAATATCTCTTTTTCTTTATAAATAAAAAAAATTGTTTTATACCATCATTTTACTTCTACAATAAGTTGTCAGATGGTTATTTTTTATGTGAAACAATCTTTTTCGTCTTACACAATTTCCTGATTGACTTGGAATTAAAATGCAGAAGATGTACAAAAGGTGCTATCAAGCATTCAAGGGTTAGAGAATTTATTGAGAGATCGTGATCTTCCATCTCTTTTCAAACTGAAACCTGGAAACTCTGGTCTCGATTTCTACATGAAAGAAACCTTAACCATGACGCGAGCTTCTGCTCTGATACTCAATACATTCGATCATTTAGAAGCTCCCATTATTACAAAGCTCACTACTGTGTTTCCGAGAGTCTACTCATTAGGCCCTCTTCACACTCACGTCAAGAACCAAGTCACCAAAAACCCTTCAATATCCCTTAATATTGCAAAAGAAGACAAAAGTTGCATAACTTGGCTCGACCATCAAAGGGCAAAGTCAGTGATTTATGTCAGTTTTGGCATTGTGGTGAAGCTTTCAGTTGAGCAGTTGTTGGAGTTTTGGCATGGTTTAGTGAATAGTTTGAAGCCTTTCTTGTGGGTTGTTAGGAAGGACTTGATGAATAGAGAAGGTGATTTTTTCCATAAGAATGTGGCTAAAGAGCTTGAGTTGGGTACTAAAGAGAGGGGGTTGTTGGTGCCATGGGCACCTCAAGAGGAGGTTTTGGGGCACCCAGCTGTGGGTGGTTTCTTGACACATTGTGGTTGGAATTCTACACTGGAATGCATTGCTGAAGGTGTGCCTATGCTTTGTTTTCCTTTGCTGGTTGATCAGACAATAAACAGTAGGTGTGTGAGTGAGCAATGGGGGATTGGAGTTGATGTAGATGGGACCTGTGATAGGTTCACTATTGAGAAGATGGTGAAGGATGTGTTGGAGAATCGGATAGAAGGGCTCAGAAACTCCGTGGATGAGATTGCAAAACAAGCTCGAAATAGTGTTAAAGCAGTTGGTTCTTCTTCTCATAATATAGAGAGTATGATCAAGGACATCGTGTCAATGAAGCATGAGAAATAGTTTGTCCTAGAACATTGATGAAACATATATCTCTTTGCAGTCTAGCTAGTTTCGAAATCCATGTAATAAATTTTAGTTTATAACTTAATATGTTATTTTATCATTATAAATATAACATGTTTCTTTTCTTCTCATTTTGTTAGATGTTGGGAAGATAAATGAATCCATTTTCAGTTCTCAACTATGTGATGAGTGTAAATTTATGCCTTCATTTGGCTTTTAATTTTGAATTTTGAATTGGATTTTATGCTTAAAAAATATATTTAATTAGAAACCATTTTGAAGCACTCAATTTCGTGCAACCCTCCTTCTCCGCCTTCCTCCCTCTCTTTTCCATGTTCTACCCTCTTTCTTCTTTCATTCTTATGTTTCCTATGAGTGCTAAGCCTAGTGGGTTCATTCTGCTGTAATTTCTTAATGGATTTTGGGATTAGATGAATATAATTGTTTGTTCTTTAGATTATTGTTGTGATTTATGTTTATTTGTGTCTTTTTTATTTTCTACTAAAGTAAAAGTAAATATTTTTACATTGTAGCAAGTTAGCATAATGTTAATCTACATAACATTATCATATGAGTCAAATAGTTTTCAATTTTAATTGAGATTGTACTTTGATTAAATTTAAAGACTTTTATGTGATTGAATATGCTTTTTTCAATAATTGAGACTGTACCTTAAAGATAAAAACTTTAACAAGAATTAATCAAGACTATACTTTGTTTATTTAGCTTATTACATGATAAAGTGATAAAATATATAGACATGATTAGACATAATAATATCTGATTAAGACTATATGATGTAAACCCATTTGAAAAAAGTCTGATTTAGGATCTTTAGGATTTGAACCTTGTAGAAAATTTGGAATATTAGTGAGAAGGTGGTTTGGAAAGTGGTTGAAATTCCAGGTTGGACAATATTTTAGAAACATCGATATCTCAAGAATGAGGTGATTTCAATATTTTAGAACTCCAATTGAGATGATTTCAAAATGAGGTGAACGTTCACGTTCTGAACTTTAATTTAGGCTCAAGAATCACTTATTTGGACGAGTAGAACTAATGATATGACCACAAGATAAACTTGGACAGAAGTGAGTTTCTAAATTCAAGTGAAGGAAGAATAAGAGGTGAATATGAAAGGTGAAAGGAAAGAATCACTCTTTCCAAGGGATGAAACACACAAAGGATGGGAAAGTCCTTCGATACAACCAAGGGGTTCTTAAATAACTCAAGAACTTAGGAGAATCATTCTTACTAAGATAAAAGATTTATACTCTAATATTTCTAAATAAAACTCAACTTGTCCCATTGATAAAAATGCTTTAACTTATATAGAAGCTTAGCCATCAGAATTATAAAAGATCCATTAAGTGAAATTAAATGTCACTTAAGCTAATAATGGTCCCACTACTTAATGGTCGAATGTAACTGAAGTTGTATTAACCAAAAGTCACCAAAAAAACATAAAATAAAACTAAACTAAATCCTATTAAATTATTAACCCAAAATATAATTTGGTCAACCAATTTTAGAAAGGATTGAATCATTATTTAAATAACTTAATCACCTAAACACTGAAACAAAATAGTTTGTTAGTAGTCCTCCATTTGGGTCATGATGCAACTCACCACCTTAGTCCTTTCTCCTTGAAACATGGGCTTGTATTGAAATAACATTGACAACACATGTTGAAGAGCTTCCTTTTCTTTTCTTGCTATATCCTGTGGTGGAGCTCCAAAGGTGCATGAAGAGCTCCATGGGCAACGAAAATCGATGAAGGAATGGAGGCAGTTTGGAAGGCACTTGCAAGCAATGGAAGGTGAAAGAGGTGATAGGATTTCCTAATCTATGCTAGCCTAAGGAAGGTGGCTAGAGGTAGAGAGAGGAAATCTCTAGAAAGTGGTGACTCTCAAAGGCA
>Ga0209589_1012742_pt1 | contig 11288 bp, 8 predicted proteins | sample CowpeawhiteBW_FD_187525 | JGI IMG/M metagenome (GOLD analysis project Ga0209589, IMG submission 187525) | Root nodule microbial communities of legume samples collected from California USA - Cow pea white BW (SPAdes) (version 2) | ecosystem: Host-associated > Plants > Roots > Nodule | place: USA...
AAAAAAAAAAAAAAAAAAAAAAAAAAAAAAAAAAAAAAAAAAAAAAAAAAAAAAAAAAAAAAAAAAAAAAAAAAAAAAAAAAAAAAAAAAAAAAAAAATAATAATTAAAAATGAAAAGTTAAAAAAAAATAAAAAAGATAAAAAGTGAAATTATTATGTTACAGGACGACCTCCCTTGTCTATTAAACAAAAGTTATTCTCAAAAACAACGACTTTATTTAAAAAAAAAAAAATCCGATCTTTCCAATAACAACTTGATCCAAATTAAAAAAAAAAAATAAACCTTATTTTACGAGAAAGAGACCTGAACTAAAAAAACATAAAAAATCAAAACACTCTTACGCATAAACACTAATATTAAAAAATTCGTAGGGTAGATATTTAAGGAAAAAAATAGTCCAAAAGAATTTTAATATTTATTATTGTTAGAGAAAAACGGACAGAAGCACCGATATTTATAGTGAAACAAACAGACACAGAGACCCGAAACCAATACAACACCGTCTCTCTCATTCAACAACCACACTCCCTCTCTCTCCCTCTCGCTTTCCGCAAAATTACTTCTCCGGCGACATCTCCGGTCAGGTTCCGGCAACCTCCCCGCCAATTCCACATGGCTACATAATGAAGGCGGAACCACCGGCAGCGCTCCTCATGTCGGTTTCCTGCATCTCCGACTACGACCTCCTCTGCGCCGACGAAAACTCCGGTATCCTCTCCGGAGAGTCGCCGGAATGCTCGTCCGATGTGGACTCCACTGCCCCGCCGCCGTCGCCACCGTCCTCGGAAGACTATTCAATCGCCAGTTTCATCGAACACGAACGCAACTTTGTCCCCGGATTCGACTACCTCTCCAGGTACCAATCTCGCTCCCTCGACGCCGACGCCAGAGAGGAATCCGTTGCATGGATTCTCAAGGTAAATAAATAAGAAAAACAAAATAAAACAATCGGACATGCCATTCCGCTCATATTACGCAATTGTAACTCCCCGAAATGCTCCATGCTAAAATGCACCGCTGTGTAGCCGTCTCTCTGTGGTTCTAGTATCTTCTAGATCTGTGTCGTACGGAGTTCACGGTGGATAGACGGCGTTACATTTCTTTGTCTTATTACGAATTGACTGGTCTTTGTTTGGTGCGTTTTTCGCAGGTACACGCGTATTATGACTTTCAACCTTTGACGGCGTACCTTGCCGTCAACTATATGGACCGATTTATGGATTCTCGCCAGTTACCGGTGAGCTCTTATTTCTCGCCAGCTTTAAAATGTCAAGATTATTCCACTAATTGGATAACTCAGGAGAGCGTTTTCTGCAGTTGTTATTACTATTAGCAGTAATGAAGAAGACGTGTACATTCTTATAATTAGGTAATTAAAATAATAATTATAATTATGTATATCTATATCAAAATCTATATCAAAGTAATTAAAATAATAATAATTACACTGAAATATGTTTGACTTTTCAGAGGTAAAAAGTACTTAGGTTTACTGCAATAATCGTCTCACTTTATTTTATATCTTTATTGAAGGTTAATTTATATTCTTCTTTAATAAAATGATTATTCACGTAGTAATGTTAATAATATAATACATTTAGTATTTCTATTTTTCATGTAAGTTAATTGTACTATAGTTTTTCCGAAATAAATGCACTCGATTCTCTGAAAGAACGATAATTATATAATAACATATTATTGTACAAATGAATGAAAGTAATTAATTTAGTTGAATATTTTTAAAATATATCACATTAATTTTTCTTATTAATAATTTTAAAATCCTATTATTATTGAAAAATGTAAAGATTTATAATATTTAAATAAAAATAAATATAAATTTACATAAAAGTTATAAAATATCTCATCAAAAAATCATTAATTTTTTTTTCTAAAGTGACTATTATAATAAAATAATGTGAAGGACTCTAAAATACTACCTTATATTATAGAGTAAATTTATGTATAAAATATATGCGCCATCATACTGGTTACGTTCAAATATTATATCTTCTAATTATTTCCTGAAGAGATTTATATTATATGCTCTAATTATTATGTGAAGAAATTTCCAAGGGATTAGGATCGCTTTGTTACTATTCCAAAAGCCAATCAATTATTGATTAAACAGCGCATTTTCCTATGTATGACAAAACCTTATGCTATGCTTTTATTTAAATATTGAATTTTGCTCAAAAGTTTATACAAGTATCATATTAGTTATTTATACAACATGTTATCTAATATAAAAAGAAATAGTATGTAAATTAAACAATGTACTTCGGCAATATATAATACCTAATACTGTATACAGTGGATAGTGACAGCTTGCAGAAGATTCTAGTACTTTTATCCGCTGGTGCATGTCACGTGAGGGATACATGCTGGCCTTTGGGCTAGAAAGTTTGAAAAGTATTACCACTATTAATCGAGATATTAAAAAAAAAAAATTATTGTGGTGATGATTATAATGACCTTTTCGATTCACTGTTTGATGCATGATCTTGTGCATACATGTCTACAGCAAACAAATGGGTGGCCTCTGCAACTTCTATCTGTTGCATGTTTGTCTTTGGCAGCAAAGATGGAGGAACCTCTGGTTCCATCTCTGTTGGACCTTCAGGTATCTATACATATTATGCATATATGGGCCTCGCTTTTGAAGTAGAATCAACGTAATACGCTAGTTAAAACTCCCATGTTGAATCGGCATGTCAGTTCGTATGCCACTACGTAATTTCATGATGTATAAAAATGCAGATAGAAGGTGCCAAGTACATATTTGAGCCGAGAACAATTCGTAGGATGGAGCTACTTGTTCTGGGTGTCTTGGATTGGAGGCTAAGATCAGTAACCCCACTTTGTTTTCTCGCTTTCTTTGCGTGCAAAATAGATTCAACTGGAGCTTTTACCGGGTTCCTCATTTCCCGGGCTACAGAAATCATCGTGGCTAATATCCAAGGTATTATTTCTATAATATGTAATTTAATGAATAAGTTAAAAGTTGAAGAAATATTGGATAGTAAGTAAGGTTTGTATTTTGAGTTTCCTATTTGATTACTTTGTCCGCAGAGGCTGGCTTTCTTGCTTACAGGCCATCATGCATTGCTGCCGCAGCCATACTTTCTGCGGCTAAGGAAATTCCTAATTGGGCTGCCCTTAAGCCTGAGCATGCTGAGTCATGGTGCGAGGGACTAAGAAAAGTAAGCATGTAAATAGTATATTAAATTATAATGTGCAGTTTTAACATATGTTTGAAAATGAACAAACAAATCGAAGTGATTGCCAAAACACTTATATCTGATTACTGCAGGAAAAAATTATTGGGTGCTACCAGTTGATGCAAGAACTTGTGGTTAACAGTAACCGTAGAAAACTCCCTTTGGTGTTGCCGCAGTTGCGAGTAACAACTCGGACTCGAATGAGGTCAAGTGTCTCATCATTCTCATCGTCATCCTCCTTCTCCTTGTCTTGTAAGAGGAGGAAATTAAATAACTGTTTGTGGGTAGATGACAAAGGAAACTCCGAGTGAAGAGAAAAGTTTCACGAATAATAAAGAAAGAGAAGAAAAAGATGAAATAAAGGTGGGTCAGGTTGTCTAGAAACCTCAACATTTTTTAGAGGGTTTTTGCTATTAAAAAATGACTTGAGTGAGGGTGTAGATTATTATACTATGTATATCTATCGTATGTACAAGAGTTTGATGGGTTTGGAGAATTTATAATTATTAATTTTTATTTTATGTGGGTGGCTTATTAATGAGTATGCAGAATTCCCTTGGGGAGAGGGATTTTGCATCATGTGGGAAAGTAATGAGAGAACAGGAAACACTGAAACAGTGGTAGACGAATTTAATGTGATCTGTTGTTGTAACTTGTAAGTGTGGAAGAAAGAAGTGAGTTGCGGGCTGGAATTCAAAGTTTTGCATTAATTATAGGCGAAAGAGATTAAAGATGATGGAGTCAAAGCCGCAGACCTTGAGTACTATAGTAGAGAGCAGGTATGAAAAACGGGTGATTGAAAGTTGAAACTGAGAAGTTTGAACTGTTAATCGTGATGTGGGATTCATAAGTCAAGCAAGCTTCATTTCTTTGCTAGCATCACTGCTTCTTCAACTTCCGCGTTACTTTGATGGGATACCCATGAACAGGGAAAGCAATTTAAGGGCAATAAGTTGGACTTTGGCTACAATTTGTAGACTTTTTTTTATGGCTACGGGCACCTATGCAGACGGTTCTGCGGCGTGCCAATGAAGTGTGAACGTGTGATTTTCTTTTTCTTGGTTTTTCTTTGCGGGAGCAGTTGATATTTTTTTCCCTCTTTTGGCCTTGAGCATAGGCCTAACTATACAGGACTCCATGGCTTGGTGTCCGCGCGTGTGATGGAGACACGTGTATATATAGGTTTAAACCTTGAATTTTTTTATTTGTTTTCAAGGGAGGAAAACCCTCTTCACATAGGGGTCTAAAAGGGTCTTTGGGGCCATTTCCTGTGTGCTGTGTATTGGATTGATTAATAATGACTATTAATTTCATAGATTTCTTTCATTTACGTTCTTTCCTTGCTCATTCTTATATAAAATTATTCTTGAGTGAATAATGTGATTCACGGCTCCACAACCATATGCACCTATATGTACATTTACAATTATTATTCATATCCACATGTCTTAAGAACTACTACAGTCCACGCAAAATCTCTTGAAAACTTTTGGGTATTGCTATCTCATGCCACATGACTCTCATTTAAGATAGTTTGTAGGTTTGCTATTTGTTCGTATTACTGAATGAAAAGAAACTACCAGAGCCTCTCTGAAATCTAGTGAGGCAAAACTCTGAAGCGGATGGACTCGTCGGTCCCGCCCGTTCTAAAGATGACCAATCACTGATTATGACTCCTCATTAGCAAGTGCATGCTCGTGACTGTCTACAGACTGTGCTGTTGTGGTATTATATACATATGCAAACAAATTATTAAGCAGTAGCACCCCTTCCCATTTCATGAAATATCACACACACTTTGCTTTACATCTACATATCCATGTCCACTCTTGCCTTTGTTTGGTTTAGTCTGGTTTCATATCTTGAATGTGATTTTAAAAGGTTTTAATTTTCACATTTTAAACATGATTTCATGCTATACTTAATGAATTTCCATACATGCTATGTGTTGCGTTTGGAAAAATCAGGCTGAGATAATCATGATAATATATATAACCTTAAAACTACTTTTTAGTACGATAGAGAATCATGGAAGGACGCCATAGTTTTTGTGTCCTTCTTGACAGACCAACCACAAATAGTTTTTCCATTTTTCTGTCACTAGATATTTCTTAAAAAATATTTATAGAGATGCAGAAGAGATGGGTAGCTTTTATACCAATAGGAAGAACCTTTGCCATAATTACTTTTAAAAGTATGTAAACAAACAACTATAGTACAAATTAAACTGTGAAGAGCAAAAGCGAAATTAAAAAACATAGTAACGTATCTTAAAAAGTGAGTGCAGTACAGAATTTCTTCCTCAATAATAGTTAAAAGCTCATCTCACGGAGAGAGCTTGTCATTTAGTCCCATTACCCCCGACATAAGGTATATATTATTTTTGCATACATTATTAACACACACCACTACCCAGGCTTTTTCCCCGTAGCGTCTTTGTAGAAAAGTAACCATGCATGGTATGCGACCTAATTATCATATCATCCGTACGTTTGCATGACAACTATAAAAGTATTTATTGGATGAGCATCACATTCTCACATCACATCCATACACTGCTGTCTAGACCCATGTTCATCAATATCTCTGCACAGATGGACCATAGTGAAGAAAATTATGGCAACTCAGTGACAATCTTAGCGCATTACTTGTTTCTCCCATTGCTCTTGGATGTTTGCTCTGCATAATTGATGGAGCTATGAATGAATGAATGAATGAGGTAATATGGGCACTTGATTGATCCATTAAACGACAGATTAATTTCCGCTCCATTTGAATTATTATCATATGCCTTTACATGGTGTGGTATATAAGAATTCATCTGTGAAGTAAAATATGTAGGTAATCCATATTGTCAAGAATGTAATGGTCACTTTCACATGTACCATACTATTCGATGCTTTATAAGGGTTTTCGTGTAGTTCCAAATGTGGATCCCCCAACCCGACGTGTCTTTCTCCACTTGTCAATTTATTAAGACATGCTTATTAATTAAAGCTGGTTGCTGCTTCCATCAATCAATTAATGCACTAATATTTCATTACCTGCTACACCGACACCGTGGGATGGGATCCATTCAACTTATTTTTTTTCTTATAATTACATTTTTATATTAATAATATTCCTGTATCTCTTATCATGTTATTATTCATTTTATTTACCAATTTTTCTTCCTTTTTTTTATTTAAAAAAATGTGAATAACAATAGAATTTATCTTCAAAATATGCTAATTTGAACCCCAACATGCAAATCAAATAAACAATTCTTATGGTGATCGATCGTCGACACGTACAGTTAATAAATATATTGTTTGCTCCAAGTTGGGGCAAAAGTTTTGGATATTAATTAAAAGCTTGCTTTTGAATTATAGGATTAATGGGACAGATATCAGGACAGACACTGGGCTGGAAGGACAATAATGCTAATATAAATTTGATCATCAGACACAAAACTGGTATCTTCCTAATCCTTCTTATAAAAGAAACGCACATAAGCCAAGTTTGTATGCATGTATAGCTAACCAACCCCAGTATTGGATCGACCACAAAAGAGGATACTTAAAGCTCTATTTGTTTTACCTCAGAGACAACATACAGAATAGTCTTTTTTTTTTCTCCCATATTAGTTTATTCATTAAAGTCATGGTTAATGGGTTTAGGGGCTGGGTGAGCATTTGGTTTTATATATGAATGAATAAGTGGTGGCTAAAATTAAAAAATATCCGGAGATTGGGGCATGAGGGCACACGTGACGCCATCCCATTGGGCATAAAAAGTGAAGAATTAAATGAAAATTTTGGATTTTTGTCCTGCCATTTGGTTCCCACCCACCAATATCCTCAATGATGAGGGCGAAATGTTAGTACACATGGGAGTTTGGGCTACTCGATGGATTCACGAATTTGTATTGCCTATAATTCAGTTATTATTATGGCATGTGTGACCGTAGTAATTAATTATATGATTCACCAGATAAAATTTATATTTTAACAACTAAATTTTAATAATTTTTTCTTAAAAATTTACAAAAGTGGTTTTCTATTTTTTATTTTATTTATTTAAATTTTAAGATCATTTAAAAATAACAATTCAGATTATAAAAAAAAATAATCAAAATATTGTTATCTTTCTCTAAATGATTTGTAAGCAGCAATTTAGAAAACCTATTAGAGGATGCCATGTGCACTGACATAGCAAAGGGGACCAAGCAGGCACTAAGCTCTGCCTTTATTTTTGTCTTAAATGTGTATACTAACGCACGAAGGTTCCTTTACATTTCTTTGCTTTCCTTATCTTGCACTAAAGAATAAGGTTTCCTTTATTTGTAAACAAAATAAGCTTTAAAGCATGAGGAGTGAGGAATCCTAAGTATATAACCAAAAAGCCAAAGATACTTTTCCCTCGCAATAAAATGGTAGGGCTTTCGGGGCGTTTTCTGTGGGATATAGAATCTACCTCTTTATCCTCTCTTTTTGTAAGGGAATTTGGAATTTCCCACTTTTGGTGTCCATATGACAAGGATAGAGAGAAGAACACCAGTCATTTTTTTTTCCTCTCAAATTTATCATTTTCTCTCGTGGGCCTCCTCCCAAAAGTTTCATCTCGGTCCCTCCATCGGTTAACCCTTCAAAAGTGAGAATCATAATTCTCAGATATATATGGTTTCTCAGGATTTGATGCTGAATGCAACACACACCACTACTCCCAAGTCCTTCACCCACTCATTGTCCCCATTCTAAGTTCACATTTTTTATCCAAAGTATAAGAGACAGATAATAAAAGAAAAAGGCAAGCATAAAAAATCATACCACCTAAACTTCATATTTATACGTAAAAACTCCTCCTATTGTTCTCTCCAATCATCACTTTCATTCTTCCTAATTAAACTAAGTCATACCACTCATAATTAACAACTCCCGCATGCACATATACAATCATATTCATATTTATTCATCCATGTCTGTCATCATTTTCAAAAACCAAAAACCCCCCACAAATGGAATCAAACACCTGTCACGTAATGTTGCTATACCACACTGTTGTTTACAGATTCACATTTTTTCCTTAAAATCTTAGTCTTTAACTATTTGATACTGTTCCAGCTTTTGGTGATCGAGTTACACGCATTTGTCTCTTTGGAAAGCAGAAAGAAAAAAAGATGAGTAGTTATGGGGTAGATATATGAACTAGTCTCGAGGGGGAGCGTCTTGTAACGTGGATGTCGTGGTGTTCTTTATTCATGCTTTGTGATAGTGGCGACCATGGACCTGTATAGTGACAGAGTGGAGACAAAAGAGTCTTCTGCTTAATCATCAAAACCCTATACAGCAACCATGTCCATCTATATATCACCCCCACCCCACCACCCCTTCAACCTTAACTTTGATCATTCAAAATTTCCCTCATACACTACACCTATAGATATTTTTTATTCCAATCTAAAAACAACCCTCTCTCTTGTCTTAGTCATTAAAAGATGCACCAAGCAGTCTTTATTCACAATACCATTTCCTCATTCACTTGTAAAAAGTGATTGGGTAAGATTTGGTTTGGATGCAATAAAGTTTAGGTAAAGTTTAGAGGAAAATGAAGTGGTACAAGTTTTACTTTCTGATGAAGGTGCTTGCATGTATAGCAGTATATAGTTATGAAAGGATAGAATAGACAGAAGAAGGAGGGTGAAGCTGTTTAGCCCAAAGCTTGTTCCAAAATTATGAAGGAATAAAGTTTGAAGTAAATAAGAGACTAGTACGGCAAAAAAATGCATAGGCAATTTATTACTTAACATAGGTCATTGATTAATAATAGTGATTATTGTCCTTTCTTAAAGGAGCAAAGATGAATTGAAACTCTTCTCACTTTCTCTCAAGCTCTTTCTGATTACTACAATGCTTAGGTAAATGGAACACGAAAAAGGATTTCATTGACAATTCATTACAAGAACGTGGGGCAAAGAAAAAACAGTAACAGAAACTATGTAAAGTGCTTTCACATCAACATCACACAAGAACACAAGCTCCTTCCCACTAACGAAAAAAATAAAAAACCTAACCTCGAGCATTGAACATATGTGTCTTCATACTTTGCAGGTCCATGCATACCTAATAAAGCCTTCTTTACAATTAATTTCAAATTGTTTGACCCATTACAATTTAAACATCTTAATGAATAGGGTTTTGCTAAGTTAACAAGACTTTTTGCACATTATATATAGATGCATATTTATAGTGCTTTTTGATAAAAAGTTTCTGTTTTTATCTTCTTAAAACCAGTACTTTTAGAACGCTGGTTTACATTTTTGCGTGATAAATATAATTTATTTGACAAAATCCTACCCAACGAAAGTGTAGTTTTACTAACATTAAGCCAAAAAAATGATTTTTTATGCTTCTATGTAGCTGGAAATGAACTGAGATAAGCCATCATTTTCATGAATTTAAGCAAACTTTACCATCTTTGGAGAGTTTTGAGTTAACCCAGAATGACAATATACAAATCCCTACTTTGCGCAATCGGAAAAAGAAGTGTTTGGAAAGTAAGATAAAGAAATGTTTGGTTTAAAATAAGATGCAAAGTACTGATTGGGCAAAAGTTATGTGTTTTGGCTCGGTTTTTGATTCTGTCAATTGTAGCACACTGTTCACATTACTTAATTTTTGTAGGGAGGTTGGAACTTGAAGAAAAGGTTGGTGTAGTAGTGGTTATCTTCATTGGGTTTTGAAACAAACTGAGTGATTGGCTTAATGTTTATATATATATTGTGATACATAAGAGGATATGTTTTATAGAATATGTGTAAAGGAAAAGAAAGCAAGAATCACATTCTGTCATGTTCATCTGCAACATTCCCTTTCCTCGTTCTTTTTGGTCGGAAGTGACAACAAGATTACGTTCCCATTTTCCATCTAATGCAAGATTAAGCGTTGCTTTTTGTGCAAAACTGCTTCATATTACTTTCTCAATTTGTGTTTCTTCATGTTCAATGCAAACCGGGGCCACCAACCCAGAAAGGATAGTATGGGAAATGTGTGTAATTTTCTTTTGCTGATTCTTCCTGCACCTACCTAATTCTCTATCCTGTTCAAACTTTCAATTTTAGCCTCTTTATTTTTATTTTGAGTTCTGAAATACACAAAAAATTCGAAATGTTTCTGCACAGTCCAAAATCTAAATTTTGTATTTGGGACCATAGAATCCGAAATGTACCTTTTATATTTTATATTTTGGAATATAAAATTTATATTATGGATTCTGCATCTGAAATACAAAATAAAAAATATATTTTTTGAAATCTAGGATATAATTTTTATTTTGTATTTTGAAATATAAAATATATATTTCTATTCCGGACTATTCAATAAAAAATGTATCTAGAGAAAGGTATCTAGATTGCACGATTCAAAATTTATATTTTGAATAGAAAGAAGAAGGTGATGAGTGGAGAAAAGTAATGTACAAATGGAGGAAGAAGGTGAAGTATGAGGGAGAGAGTGCAACACTGAAGGAAGAAAATAACAAAAAGAAGATAAAAGCAAATAGGTCAATTCACAACTCTACGAAGATGGGGTTAAAATGTATGGAGGTGCGGAAAGAAATTAATAGAAGCTGCCTTTTTCTTTTCTTGGGCGAATGCTTGCACATATGAATATTATACAAATAGGAAAAAAAAAGGATTCATCTTATGTAATACACAGAATTTAGCCAGTGGATAAAAGTTTTGAAATTTTTCGTGGAATTTAAAATTTATGGAAACTTTAATTGATGAAATAATATAATTTTCATGAAGTACTCACTTCATTTTAACCATCCTATCATAATTTCATCTTTTTTATATTCACTTAAAATTGAATCCCTTTCTCAAAATTTCCAATCCAAACATTATATTTTTGTATCCCAGTTTTGAGACCATATTGGAAAAAAAAAAAAAAAACCGGTGCTAAATGATTGAATTTTGATTTAAAAATGTTCATAAATTGCAAATGTCAGTGCTACTTATATGTAAGAAATTATGGTAGTATATTATGTAGATTTCGTTTTGGGTGTTTTATATACTATGATTAGTTCAT
>Ga0209589_1012744_pt1 | contig 11284 bp, 4 predicted proteins | sample CowpeawhiteBW_FD_187525 | JGI IMG/M metagenome (GOLD analysis project Ga0209589, IMG submission 187525) | Root nodule microbial communities of legume samples collected from California USA - Cow pea white BW (SPAdes) (version 2) | ecosystem: Host-associated > Plants > Roots > Nodule | place: USA...
AATGCAATTCATTATTTATTGATGTTTTTACTTTTCAAATTCCCTTAATTTTATTTATTATACTTTTTGAGTGCATATAATTCATAAAACATATGATATGAAAATTTCTAACATTTAGATATTTGTTTATAGCTAGATATAACATTCATAAAAACAAGGAACGTAATCTATAAGTTCAAAGTAAATAATAAAGTTTAAACGTTCAAACTAGTGAAATATTACAATATCTTTGTTATACTTGTTGTAAAGTCAAATAAAATGAAAGTCTAATAAGATTCTTTTTGTATCAATCTTGATCTGAGTCATTTGCTTCTCCATTGGAAACACTCCCCTGATCAGATACCTAACATTAAAAATAATAATAATTGGTAACATTCTTCACAATATAAAATATATATTAATATACTTAAAATTTAAATATTACCGATGATGAATGAAACACAGGAAAGTCATGAGGCAATTCTCCTTGATAGTTTTGTACAAAGAAAGTCATCATTGTCTTCATTTCAATATTGACTTGCGATGTTAATGAAGAAACCTATTTGAGAACATAACTAATCAAATTAATCAAACTGCCTGCATTTTACAACATGCCTAACAATAATACAAACTTAAATCAAACTCAAAATCATCAACAATGAAACATATTACATCATGTTCATATCTTCTTTTGTTTGTAGTGCGTGATCCAATACATCATGTACATATCGAAATTAAATAAGCTCTAGTGCGCCTGTATGCTTTTTGTGAGAGATAATAAACTATATATTATTTTCAATCATTGTGTAAAGGGTTGAAATTTCAAATTTATTTAACATCACATTAAATATGCACAAGGGAAAGAGAACTAACAATGATAGGTGCACTCTGTAACCACTCTTCAAATTCACAATGTGATACATACACCTAAATGAGGATAATGATGCTTAATAATGATAGCAATAACAATTTAAGGTGATTTAACAGCAATAGAAAGCATGCCTTTCACCACGTTTTTGGTAACCATGTGGGATGCTACTGTGCAGCTTAAAAGTGAGGTTCTGTATTACCAATATAACAACAAAAAAGACTATATTCATGGCAATAAAATACCATTATACAGAAGAGATAAACTAAAAAAAGCAATAATTGAAAATAAGAAATTATTAACCTGATTTTGTAACTGTGTATAAGAAGGACAACTCGAAGACGCCCCACTATATGAATGTACATTGAAGCCAAACACTTTAGATGGACAAGGTCCCAAACCTAAACCCCTAACATGTCCGCAATGTTCTTGACTTCCTAAAGCAAAAGCTAAGGAATCGGTGCTAGATACATCTTTTGATTGGGATGTTGATAATTTTGATTCATATGATTGAATTTTTTCCTATACAGAACACAAGAAGAAACTAATAAAAATAACGTGAATTGTGGATGATAATTATAGAGTTTATTAGAATCAAACTTACACCAATTTCCCTTGCTTCATCACTAACAAATGTTCCATTAGCATGCTTGTGGGTGGCTATCCATACCTCTCCTCTACTGACCTTTTGGCCACACTCTTTTTCCTATAGACTTGAAGAAAAATTTTATGGCACAATTCAAAAAATTAAAACATAAATTTAATTTGAAGATATGTAATATTATCACCATTTCATCTCTTTTCCTTGCAAGGCTCTTAGATCCACCTGTGTGAGCAATGGTTTGCTTTGTTCTATTATTTTTATTTTTGAGGGCATGGTCCTAATCATCAAAGTATACAAATTAATAATAATGAATAAGGTTGATGAAAAAAAGTTTCAATTATACCTTTGTTTTTGAATTTATACGATAGTCAATAACAGAAGCTCACTTGTCTCTATCTATTCCTTTTGGAGCCATTGTGATCAATTCATCTCTAGTACGTTCTGATGAATTCATCTCTAGTACGTTCTGTGTGATCACAATGGCTTGGGTGTCATCAAACTTATTGCCTTCATGAGGGAGTTAGGGGTCTACAAACCCATATAAATCATTCAGCCCCATAGTTTCAGTGACACCAAACAAATACCTACACATAAAATTGATTTGATATAAATAAATAGATAAATATATAAAATAACTATAATAATGACTGAAAGACTTACATCATTCTTAACTGAATAATGGTAATATTAAGTTCCTCTTGTCCTTGTGGAAGCTCCAAGACATCTTGGAAATGCAAGTAAAGTGGGATCTCAAGGTCTCTCCCAAAAATGTTAGAATCCCAAGGAACCTACAATTAACGTAACCAAACATAATATGTAACAAAGTCAATATAGAACGAAGTCCTAATAGTCTACATAATCATTCGAATGATTTTCTTTTTCCACAAGGTCTTATTGCTGCTAAGGCTGTGGCTGAACTACGGTGGGCTAGACTATAGTGGGCTGGACTATAGTGGGCTAGACTAGAGTGGGATTGACTAAAGTAGGCTGGACTGGAGTGGATTGCTATTGGGGCAGTGTTGGGCTGGAATGTTGTTGTTAAAGATGAGTGTGGGCATCAGGAGGTAGATAGGCCATGACTAGATTTTGGAGATTTTAAAAATCCCGACTCAAATTTTGATAAGCTTGATCACACTCCTAGTCGTTGCGTGAGTCAGTTCACGGCCTCCTCAACACTGTTGGAAGAAGATGGTTTTTGGATGTGGATACCTCTTCCAACAGTGTAACTTTTCCCAAGTTCTCTAGTCTTATAAAGTCTTCTTTTATTTTTTTCCACCAACAATTAGAAATTAGTTAAATAAGGTATGATATTTAAGTTTAAAGGAATTAATAGTAAAAGTTTTTTTTACATGTGTTCTTCGAGACCTTGCATAAACAAACTGGTCAAATCCCTTGTAAAGATGTGTTTGGTAAAATACTTCATCAATATATGCCTCCCGCCCCAACTCTTTTGCATTTAACAAAATAAAAGGATATATATATATATATATATATATACACATCAATTTTAAAAGACGTAATTTATATCATAATATGAAAATAAAAGGAATTAAGTTTTATACCATATGAAGGGCATGCTCATGAGTGGTAATGGAACCACCTGTGTGTAAGGTCCCACCCTTTTCTGAAGCTCTTTTCCTTTGGGATGTAGCACATTTACTATGATAAGAAGCAGAACTCCAATGTTCTAGCATTCGATTTCAAATATGGTCCTCAATCCAATAAGGGTGCTCTCTTGCATTCCTAGCACATCTAAACATCTTAGATAGCCTATTAGATGCTCTATTGTGGAAATTTTTTCTAATTTGAGCTTTGTGCTCAAGTCTCCATTGAATCTTCATCTGTAAAAAAAATCAAATGCAAATCATTTTCTTGACAACACACTATGAAGCATGGTATTTAAAAACAATGGACATCTATTTTGCATTTAAAATAAATATATGAATAGAAAATGAAAATTAGTTTCATGACGTTTTATCTTAAATCGCAGCTAAAAAGGTTCTTTTTCTTCTAGAGGTATTGCTTCCCATGATGGCCAAGGCGAAAGGAATTGTTACTTAATAGATCTTATGATGGCCCGAGAAGCAACTTTAGAAGAAACAAACCTAAATATAAATGCATAAAAGTCATAAAAAAGAAGCCAAAGCAAATAACAAGCATCTAATACAAATTAGTATTCAAGATAATAGGATATTATCCTCGATTAAAAGGGTCAATCATCAATCATTCATGGAGAGTTGGGTCAACATCATCAATAGTTGAATCGGAAGAATATGATGTATTGGCAAGATCAGAAGTGGGATTTGAGGATGAGGAAGGTCTAGAAGCAATGTGAACCATAATAGGGGATGATGCTGTATGGGAAGGTTGTGGTGTGGGAACCACAATAGGGTGTGGTGTGGGTACCGCAATAGTGTGTGGTGTGGGTACCATAGTAAGGTGTCGTGTAAAGTCTGCAATAGATGATGGAGACTAAATGGGTGTGGTAGCCACAACAAGGTATGGTGTGGATGTAGATGGTGTGGTAGCCACAACAAGGTGTGGTGTGGGTACCCCAGTAGGGGATGGTGCTTAAATGGGTGCACTCTGTGGTATTTGGTTAGGAACCTTTACGATATAGTGTGGCTGCCTTTTTGGTTTTCCTATCTTCTTCCCTTTATCGAAACGAGATGGACGTTTAGGTGACATTGCAACTATCAAACTATATGCAACCAAAAAATTCAACATCAAGTATGAAACAAATAGTTATTTTATAGTTTCAAATGACAAATGTTATTTCATAGTATCAACCACAAAGATATTACTTTTATAAGTGGTATATTTAAATTTTGCTAAAGGTAATTAAGGAATATTTTACACAAATTTAACAATTACAAAACCACAATAACATCTCAAAACAACCAAATAATTCAATCATCATCGTCATCGTCCTCCTCATCATTTTTGTCATGATTGTCATTGTCTTCATCGTCATCATCATCATCATCTTCTCCATCATCATCATCATCATCTTCTTCTTCATCTTCTTCTTCTTCGTCGTCCAGATCTTCTTTTTCATCTTCTTCTTGTATTTTTCCTTCCAATTCTTCAAGAGCACCATCAAAGTCATGCAATGTAGATATACCTTTAACTTTAATTATTTCATGGGCATGTGACATTTCATCAACTTGATAGGTAATGTCCTTTTCCACCTCATTTCACTCAATGCGACCCTATACTTAGTTTGTATTGCAACACACCAACCACCTTTTGTAATGCTCCTAAATGCTGGATATAGGACATAATACACTTGCCTAACATTATTTGCTAGAATGAATGGATCAAATGGTCGGTATCTTTTACTTATTTCAAGTTCGACAATATTATACCTATGATTCACTCTTGTACCATCTTTAGAAGGATCAAACCATTCGCAATAAAAAACAACTAGTTTCTTTGGAGGAGTACACGTGTTGTACTCTACCTCATATTTTTATGAATTATTCCATAAAAATCATCATAACCACCCATACACACCATAGTTAATTCTCTTCTTTCATTTGGACCATTCGTTAGTGTGAAACTTGTACCCATTGAGAATGTAATGTGGTATTCTTTGACGCATCTCATGGGCTACTTTGCCAAATCCCTTAACTCTTGATTTATGGGACTTGGCGCGTTATTAACCTACAAATACGCAACAATAAATAGTTACATCAATTTCGATAATAACAATTTGTTTAAGAAACGAGATCACATAATATAATCTACCTTGTGTGCTCCAACCGGATAACATTTCATATGTAGGAAAGTCATTAATAGTCCATATCAAAGCCTCCCTCATAAGGAAATTTTGCTTCCTTGAAACATCATACGGCCAAATACCATTTCGCAACTTATTCTAATCATCAATCAAAGGCTCCAAATAAACATCTATGGAGGCCTTTGGATTAAATGGACCAAGTATTTGACACGTTAAAAACAATTGACGACATTTCTTCACCATGTATTTGACACGTTAAATGGACCTCCAATTTTCACATGCAGTCACGACATTTCTTCACCATGAAATGTCCAAATCTTGTAATTTGGCATGAATCCTTTTTGGTATAGATGAACTTTAACCATGTGATCTTTCAAAATTTTAGTGCATTCGCACTTTAAGCATGGGTATCTAATCCCCCCATCAAGAGCATAATATTTATATTGTCGAGCGGTCCTAACAAATTCTTCAAATCCTATGAGAAAAGTTTCCTTCAAACCTCTTCTATCAGTGTAACAATGGTCATACATCCAACCACGATGGATGGAAACTTTGGCCATGTCCTAGGGCAAGCCAAAGGAGAAAAATGTTATATTACACTACATAAGTGCAACAAACGACAATTATCAAACATGGGACTTAAGTAATAAACCTATTACTACTTAAGCCCATGCATGTAGAAGGTAAAGACAAATGGTGCACAAATAATTTATTCATTGTAACACACCTCTAGTTTAGTTTATTCCAATTTTTGCACCTCTTTTATAGTATTCTTTTAATCCAATTACAATTTACATATATAAATCATGATCAAGGTAGCAATTATATAAAGCAATTGGTATTTGTTATAATCAACAATATTAAAAAAACAAAAGCAATCAAGGTGGATAGGAACTTCGAACATGTCGTAAGACAAGCCAAAGGAGGATAATGTTATGTTACACTACATAAAGGCAACACAAGACAATTATCAAACACTAGACTTAAGTAATAAACATATTGCTACTTAAGCCCACGCATGTAGAAGGCAAAGATAGAGGGTGCACGAATAGTTCTCATTCTAGCACATCTCTAGTTTACTTGATTTTAATTTTTTCACCTATTTTGTAGTATTCTTTTAGTCCAATTATAATTTAAATATACAAATCGTGTTCAAGGTAGAGGTTGAGTCAAAGAAGAAGGAACTGAAAACAAGGTAGTCAATGTACGTGTAAAACAAGAAGCTATTTGGAAAGTAAACATAAGTCTTTTATTTGCACAAGAACTTGCTTCAATGCCAAAATAACTTAATTATGATGAAAGTTACTTAAGCTCAAGATTAATAACTAGTGTAGTTAGTATAGTTAGAATTAAGTATAATTTACTCTAGGTTAGTCTTCTATAGGTTAGTTCTGCATATTTTTTTTCTTTAGGATAGGTTAGTTAACATAGCATTAAGATAGTGTTAGTCATCATCTCATTCCAAAGCAATATGGTCAAGCATGACTAATCTAGAAGGACTATTGGAGATATATTTAAATTATATTTGTGCCTGACAAGATTTTTTTATTCAGTCTTAATTACCCATTTAATTTAACACTCTTTCGCTTTTGTCTCTTGACTGAGACTATAGTACTAAAAGGAACATGACCATGAGACTTTAGTCACTCTAAAATGAACATAGTGAGAGGGTAAAAATTTAAAATTTGTAATAGATAACCTAGACAACAACTAACTATCTATACAAGTTGTAATTGACTAAAAATAACCAAAGTATGACTCAAAAACTAATTCCAAACTAATATACTACAAATCACTACTCAAACCTTAGAAAGTCCACTAGAATGGCCTAGAATTTGCAACTATACTAAACTAACCTAAGAAAATGTAAAGAAACTATCACAACCAGTTTAAAATGGTAAAATCTAGCTAAGAATAAACTCAACCTACAAAAAATACCAAGAACTCAAAATATATCAACCTAGAACCTAAAACTAATGACTAAAATAGGCTAAAAATGTAAAATATGAAAACTGCACTAATCTAGTTATTTGAACTACTAAACTAATATCTAGACAAGTTTTGAATTCTAAAAGAAAGATAAAAATCAAGTCAAAATTTGAAATTAACAAGAAAATTAAAATTTGACTAGTTGGAACCTCTAAAACTAGCCACTAATACTAACATTAGTGCTAAGACTATGCTACAATGACTAGAAATTAATACCTAGGCTACCTAAACAAAAAACTCTCCTTACATAGATTTTCTCAAATTCTCAAATTTCTCGGATTTCTCTTTGTTGGAATTGCACAACAACATTGAAATCTAAATATTGATTTCTTATGGTTATAAAACTATCCAAACTAACTGAATTTACCCATCTAATTTACCATTCTTTCCCTTTTGTCTCTTGACTATGAGACTATAATACTAAAAGGAACATGGCCATGAGACTATAGTCACTCTAAAATGAACATAATGAGGGGGTAAAAATTTAAAATATGTAATGAATAACCTAGACAACAAGTAACTATCTATACAAGTTCTAATTGACTAAAAATAACTAAAGTATGACTCAAAAACTAATTTCAAACCAAAATACTAAAAATCACTACTCAAACCTTAGAAAGTTCACTAGAATTTCCTAGAATTTCCTAGAATTTGCAACTATACTAAACTATCCTAAAAAATTGTAAAGAAACTAACCCAACCGTTTTAAAATGATAAAATCTACCTAAGAAAAAACTAACTTACAAAAAATACCAAAAACTCAAAATATGCCAACCTAGAACCTAAAACTAGTGACTAGAATAGGCTAAAACTTTAAAATGTGAAAACTACACTAATCTAGTTATTTGAACTACTAAACCACTATCTAAACAAGTTTTGAATCTTAAAAGAAAGATAAAAATCAAGTCAAAATTCATAATTAACAAGAAAATTAAAATTTGACTATTTAGAACCTACAACTAGCAACTAAAACTAACATTATTGCTAACACTATGCTACAATGACTACAAATTAATACCTACCTAAACAACAAACTCTCCTTCTAAACAATTTCTTGGTGATAAAAGAGTGCTAGTAAGTAGGCTAACTAGTATACCTAACAATGTATCCTAAACTAGCAAAACCTAGAAACTTGACTAAATCTGAGAATAAAATTATAATGCAAATATCTAAATAGGTTTTAAATTCTAAAGGACTATAGAAAACTGAACTACCTATTAAAATTCACTAGGGAATCAAAATATGCCTATATGACTAAAATTTAGAACACTAGAATTAGTAAAATTAAACTAGAAACCACAATTAGGGGTATTATCTACTTGAAACGTTATCTGAAAGAGAAGTAAATATTTCACACAACCTTAAAATCATCAAACTAGACTAACTATGCTTATTTTTTCTTAAGAAAACTAAAAATGATAAATTTGACTACATGAAACTAGAAAATAGGCTAAAACTAATGAAGAGTTAAACCAATTAATGGGAGAAGAGTTTTTGAGTTTGAAGAGAAGGAAGAAAGAAAGGAATGAAGAGAAAATAGACAAAAGACTTGTAAGGGTTGGTGGAGGGTAGGGTGTATGCCACACATGCCTCCTCTTTTACCCTTAACTAGTTTGTTGCCAAGTAGGGTTTAAGGGGTGGTTTTGTGATTCCAACATCTTTGATTTACTTTCTTCACTACATTCATACTTTCATTCATATAGAAACATGTCTAGACAATGAGCATTGCATTAAGCCCACCATTTGTGTGTAAATGACATTTTGAAGCATGTGTTGTCTAAGTTGGATTAACTAATGATTTTGTGATTTTGAGTTTTTTATTTAGTTTGAGCATTCATTTAGTGTAGTTTATCCTATATAAACATTTTTAGGTCATTTGCATTACATAATTCTTATGGTAGTTTATTCAAGAGTTTCATCAAACAGTTAGTCAAACCTAGGGTTTCATTGAGGCATTTTATCAAACAATTTCTAATTTTGCATTTAGGCATTCATGGCATGTTTCTTTACAGTTTTGCATATTCATACCCCATTATAAACCTCACACACTCAATTGTTTGAAAATCCTCATATCAAAACCTTAAAAAGTTGAGATGAGTGTGTGATTTGTGTTGTGCTTTGCATGGTTTCAGTACAATTATTGCATTACAGTCTTTTGTACAAAAAATACCTTCTTTGTTTCTACTTTGTGTTTTATTACTCAAAAGTCAATGATAGGCATTGTATCATTTGATGTTGAAAGACTTGTAGCTAGAAGAACTCCATACAAGGTTCATCTGTATTCTGCAGTGTGTTGTTTCCTAAGGGTGGTGAAGGCCTTTGCTGCCCTCACTAGCAGCTTCAAGGTTTGGCTGCTGCAAGTATGAGTTTTCTTTTTTCTGTTTTATTTTAGTTTTTAATTTTGTTTTGGTGCAATTTAAATTTGTTTTGGTCTTCTTAGAATTTTAGATTTGCTAACATGTTTCATTAGTTAGATATAGTTTGTCTTTCTTGTTTTTAGGATAGAATTTGTTTTAAATTGTTTTTCCGATTCAATATGTAGTTATGTTTTTTTGTATGCTATTTATGTTTTTGCTAACTAGTTTCATGATGCCGTTTTATATTCTTTTATTGGTTTTAGACATGCCATCATCTTTATTTTGTTATTTTTAATAGTGTGTAGTGGTTTAAAGAGCTTTTGTTGTCTTTAACTTTGTTTGGGTAATTCAGTTACTATTTTTGAGTTTTAGATAGTAGTTCAGTCTTAAACTCTTTTTTTCAAGTATGATAAGAAGTTTCTTTTACTTTTAAGCCTTAAGAATTTGTTTTTCATGAGTCTTTTCCAGGATTGCCTTGCTTTTAACACCTCATGTTTTCCAAATAAGCAAATGTAAAAGGTACCTATCAACATTTTATGTAATCATAAAATGAATTCGGCCAACAATATTTCCATAAGCATTAAAATTCAAATATGCACACATGAATACACTTGTGCCAAAATTCATGGGCGAATTCTTCATGAAGTAACAAAGCCATGTGATTAATTACAAAAATGAATTTCAAATATTTTATTTAATCTTTCAGTTTCATTAAGCACACATGCCAATTATTTCTAACACAATCATCATCAACCGGGACACATTTTAATGAAGTTAGAACCAAGATTTTACTCAAAACTACTCAAAGTTATCACCATTGTGCCAATCCTAGTTTGTACCCAAGCATCATGATATGCACATCAATTAGAGAAAACCAAACAAACAAGAAACATGAATCATCATTTCAATACTACATGTATACACTACCCATTCTCCTACATCAAACTATACACAATCCATGATGCCCCTTACCTGATTATTTCTCCTCTAATATGTGTTCCCCTTGCAATATCAACCTTTGCTCCACCACAGTTTCTCTGACCTCAGACCGGTGCGGCACCAACCCTTCAACCACCTTCACAGAATATTAACTCTTGAACTGTGGCTTCAAACTTAAACAAATTCAAGACAAAATTAAACCAAATACAACTAAACCCAACATTGAATATCAATTAAACCACTAAAAATTGGATTGAACATCCCTTGAACAAAACACTCGTCAAAATCACACATGTTCAACGCTGGTGTGCACGATGGTGGTTGTGGTGACCTCGAGCAACAGTAAATGAACAGTGAAAGGAAACCCCTATTCCACAAGCTTAGCGGTAGTAACTCAACAAGCGCCTTCTGCTTTGTTCTAGTGGATTGTCGGCGAACAAGGATGTTGACATGAGAAGCCAAGGTGGTTTGCTTCTTGAAGATTTGATGAAGATTGAATGAAGCTCTTTTGAACTATCTTGAAGCCATAACCATTGGAATGAAGTCTACATTGATGAAGCAAAGGAGATTTGATGATATCCATGGTGATCAAGGCTGGAATGTGTGCTCTCCATGTAGTTACATCATTAAGAAAGTGTACTTGTAGTTTGTAATTCATGTTGTAGACCTTAAAGAATTAATTAGATGTAGTTTGGTCTTTGTTGTGTTTTTAATCTGTTGAATGGTTTTTCAACAGGTTAAAATGTCTCTTTTAATCTGTTGAATGGTTTTTCAACAGGTTAAAAGGTTGGCTGCAGTAGTCTTAA
>Ga0209589_1012745_pt1 | contig 11284 bp, 7 predicted proteins | sample CowpeawhiteBW_FD_187525 | JGI IMG/M metagenome (GOLD analysis project Ga0209589, IMG submission 187525) | Root nodule microbial communities of legume samples collected from California USA - Cow pea white BW (SPAdes) (version 2) | ecosystem: Host-associated > Plants > Roots > Nodule | place: USA...
AAAACCATGGATTTAAAAAAAAAAAAAAAACTCTCAAGAAATGGGAGTAGAAAACAAACATATGATCCCAAATTATTGTTCAAAGTAACAAAAAATTAGAATACTTTCCAATAATCAACAATATGACCACCGGAATCTAGTGTAGCAGTGGCCACTATAATCAGTTTCTTGCTAATCCCCAACACAAAAAAAATAAAATAATACTTTATAATAAAGGGAATGAAACTTCATGAAGTTGTAGACGTTAAGGTACACAAAGTATACGTGTCCTTTCATTTTACTTTGCACTATATGGAAAGCACACACCTACAGCGTAAGTTTATACTATCCCAATAGATCAAGAACCAATTTGCACTAGACTAGTAATAATTTCATTTCAAGTCTACACAATAAAATGGAAGAATCAACCATGTATGGTGGAGCTCAAATATTCAACAGCCAGGTACACTTAAAGATGGAGATGTGTGCATCAGCAAAAAGAGAAATGATTAACATCGGTAATTGCAACATTGCCTACTTCCGTGGACAATGCTGAAAATCAAAGTGATGATACCCTTCCTGAACTTTTGATCAAGAAAAGGTTAAGGAAGATTTTCATGATTTTGATGGTAACTTGGTAGTAGTGAAGAAGTGGTCAGTGCATGGATGGGGAGGATCTTAAATAGTCTTAAATAAATAAATGCATGCTTGTAGATTATAGTTGTATTTTGATTGAAAAAATTTTAGAAACTATAATTTAGTTTCATTTCATGTGTAAAATAGATGCAAATAGTAATTTTGTAACTGGGCCTATTAAATCTAACAAGTTAGGAGAATGTAAGCATTAAAGGGTAAAAAGAGCAATGAACAAGTTCAAGCCCAATCAAGCATCATAAATCTCGGCCAAAACATATTAAAAGTCAAAGCACAGAAGTCAAGGAGCAAAGGTGGCAAGGAGTGCATGCTTCATAAGTTTCTTTTTTTCCACTTTCTCCTTTCTTCCCCATTTGTAAGAAATTGCAAATTTTCTTTCTTCTTCATGTTTCGTTCTCCTCCTATCTCTATGTGTGTGCTCATCTTCTCTTCTTAGAAGGAAGCTTTCAAACTTGAATAATACAATGGGTTAATGTTGTAGTCAGTGACAAACTTCTAAGGGTTATATTTATATCTTCTTTTTATTGTTTACGTGCGCCCTTATTCTTGTGTTGATGTTCTTGTTCCACTCTTAAAAGCATGTTTTCACCGTTAATTAATCTTTATGGATTACATTCATATTCAGTGGTGAGCATCTTTGGGTTTGTTGTTCCAAAATTCATAAAAACATTAACAAATTTAAGTCTCGCATCTTAAAAAAAGTTAATTCAAAGCCTTTTAAATAACAAATTGTTGAAGTTGGCAACAATTTTATGTTTAGGCAGTCAATATCCCATAGACAACAATGTTAATCTTCTAAGAGGGCTTTCTATAATGTTGGCAGTAAAAAGGGAATTCTGCTAGAATATACGTTCAACAAAGAAAATCTTTTGGCCAAAGAGAAGAGCATCAAATCGGATGTTAAGCAATAGCTAATAGTATGCATTGCAAGTGAATTGCGTATCTACAATCACTTTTTGATTCAACGGGGAAAACTTAATTCATATGTAGGATAAGGGAGTTATATTTGTTTAGAGCATCGGGGATATTGTTTTGAGTTTTAGTACTATTGGAGATCCTGCATTGCCTAGGAATAAGATCAATTTATAATATATAACCGAGGTACAAATTTCACCTTACAAGCCAATTTTGTGATAATGAATTAGGCTTCAATTCACTTCCTGATATAATATCAGAGTCATTCAAAGTCTATCCTAGTCATGTTCTTTGAGACTATTACGTCATGCCACCATTATTAGACTCCTGTTAAACCACCTATAAATGTCTAATCCCATCTTGAAATGTTCATTCCTTGGTGTGAGAGGATATGTTCGAGATCCAATATCGACTAGGAACAAGGTTAATTTATAATATATAAGCGAAGTGTAAAACTTACCTTACAAGCCAGTTTTGTGGAGATGAGTTTAAGCTTAAACTCACTTCCCAATAAGTGTTAAATTATCCATTTTGTTGTGGATGAGGAGGGAGTTTCCTAGTAGAGTTATGGCCTATGGGACCTTTCCCTTTTCTACTAGGGTTGCGTTGTCCAATAATTTCTTAGGAAAATAGTCTTTTGTTTCCCAAGACCTTTTTTGTTTCTTTGGAGGATATCTAATGCTCCTTTTGCATTTTTCCCATTCCCGTTTGACAATATTTCTTGGTAATATAATAAATGTAATGAATGGTCTGACATACAATCAAAAATTCAAAATTATAGCTATAAAATATCAAGAGAATCAATACAATGATTATGCTTAACAGACTTGTAATCATGATCAATTTTACCAGCAAACAAGATTGGCAAAAGGAAACTAAGGAGAGCATAAATGCAATGGAATTGGCAGGCTTAATTACTGTCTCAAGCTTTGAAGTTATCTTCTTCGTTCAAAGAAAAGGGAGTATTGTAATGAGCTATTTTAGAATTAATTTATCCCTTTAGTTGCAGGTGTTCTGTAAAGGGATTTTATTAGGAGAATTCTGCAGCATTTATTAGGAGAATTCTCCCTGGGCAATGTTTGCATTGTGGTTTCCTAGGAACTGTTACCATTTGTTTTCCTAGAGCTTTTAGGTTTCTTAGGAATACCTTATCCTCTTTTTGTATTTTCCCCTTCCCATTGAATAATACTTAGTTCTCTATTTGGAATAAATGACAAAATCTATTAAATGTAAAATTGAACTTAAAAATTTCTAGATATACATGGCACCTAAAGATAGTGGAAAGGCTTAATATAATATTCAAGCTCATCGATGCAATAGTGGCTGATGCTTATGAGATTGAGAGTATGATCAATTGTACCATCAAGTGCACCAACTAACCTTTTGATATCACCCTCTGCAGTAGCAACTGTGGCATAACCAGCTACAGAGCGAGGCTGAACCTGGGAGTCATTGGTCAAATAAATGAACTGGACTTTAGCATTTAGCATTATCCCCATCAAATAGAATTCATTCCATTCAGCTTCCAATACTAGTGATGAAATTTTACTAGATCAAATCATACAGTATGACCCTTTGAGGAACTGAACACAGTAACTGTCATGAGAATTCAATAGTTCCTATTTGAATGAAATTCCTTGTGAAAAACTTTTTACATCACACATATGAATGAATACATGTAATTCATATTACCAACACTATTCAATGATTTATGTTTTTACTTTTTCATCAATTCCCATGAAAAAATTTAAAGAAGTCATGATCTCTTAAGTTCTAAAACGAAAAAGGACTTTGAAAGAATACTTTTGAACTTATGTTTGATAATCTCACCATTGTTTGTCATTCAACCACTCAATGCATGTAGTCTATTTAGCTATTAATTGTTTTGCCTCCATTCTTCTTAAATGAAAACTTCAGAAACATTGATATAACTAATAACCTGGGTTTTATTTACATTAAACACTATATACTATCTATATGATATATTTGAAGAATTTTTTCACCATGACTGAATCTTACAACTTGATACAAAAGTATGATTCATGATTCAAACAATAGCTCGGCAATTCATGATTTGAATCTCGATTTGATAACTTGGTTGAGCTAGTAAATACGTAAATAAATAAATAAGAATGTCCCTATGGTTGTGCATAATTTGTTTTATCATGACAAATAACTTGTTAGTCTCCAAGTATACATAACAACAAATACACGAGAGAATTTAAGAATATAAAAGAAAACTGATATTATCTTTAAATATTACAGAGCACTAGAACTTAATTTTTTTAATTCACTTCCTACACCATCTTTCTCACAAATGACAAATGAACCAATCGAAAAAAAAAAATTCCCGACAAGAGAAGGAAAAGGTGTAGTGCAATATCAAGCACACCCTATTGTCGATACTGGAGACAAGTAGTTGGCATTAATAAGTCAAGTTGTGTCTTCAAGAAGGTGTGAAAAAGTCCCGAGAATATTTTCTCTACAAATAATAGCCAATAGAGGCCTCTCCTTCACAGGAAAGCCTCTACAAGGTCTTTCAATTGACAATATTCTAAATTCCCTTTCCCTTATTTAAGTTAGTTGAATATATACATATGTGCAAACAACATAAATACAACACAGAACACATCAACAATTAATCAGACAGACAAATTCCAATGCGGAAAAATAGATAATATGCAACATTAACAAAATGAACAAAATGTCACTTAAGGTCAGTATTCAAGAAGCTACATAAGAATGCTAGAGAAAAAAAAAAATCTTAATATACCTCAAGTATGGTTTTGCCTGTTCCTTCACCGGGGCCATAGTGTTTGAGAACCTAAAATCATTCACATAACCAAACGCTATTTTAGACAACAAACATCAATGAACATCACTTCAATACCAATTCCCAAAACATTTCTTAGTTACCTCGTGAGCGCGTCCTGGATGCAAAAAATTCACGTCCACCGCAGTTGAAATGCAAAAGGCGAATTCGTTAGAAACTAAAACCACACATCAAATAATCACAAAAGCAAAACACGAAAAATTATATAACCTCGGTTTCCGTCGAGATTCCCAACTCTAACCTGCAACACAAGAAAGAAAGTTACGATGAGCCCTAAAACCATCCCCGAAGCGTCCAATCGCAACGAAACGACTACGGATAATAATATATGAGAAAGGATAGCAGCGTTGTGTATAATAAGCAACGGTGTGAGAAAACGGAGGAACTTACATCAGATCCGGATAAAGAGATTCCGCGGGACTGGGTTGCGGACCACGGAGCGGTGAGGAGGTTGGGTAGAGCGGAAGGGGCGGGGATCGGAGGAGACGGTGGCGACGGAGAAGGAGGAGCGGCGGTGGCTGAGGATGCGTGAGCAACGAAGTTGGAAGAGATTCTGAAGAGAGGCTTGGAATTGTAGAGCCTCTTGGTGAGTCTGAACGACAGAGATTGCATTTTCGGGTTTGGGTTTTCTGTGAAGTGTGAGGAACTATGCAGGATCGGCACTCCCTACTTACACAAGGAAGATCGCCTGAAAATGGGGAATCTTAAGGTTTGATGACCTACCAGTTAGGACACCTGTTTTGGTTTTATTTTATTAATACCGTTAAATATTAATTAATTTAATTAATAATATCAAACCTGTAAAATTTCAATAATAGGAAATTTATAATCAAACAAAAATTGATGGAATCGTATTAATAGAAAACTCATTTTGAATTGACTTTTATAACTTTTAAAATTTTCTAATTTGTTTTAATGAATATAATGTTAGTTTTTTAAAATGTTTGCAAAATCATGTTATTTCATTTTTGTTATTATTTTAAGAATTTTATTGTGATTTTAAATATTTTATAGATAAAACGTACTTATAGAGCACGAGTTAAAATTGAAAAGAATTCTCTTTTTAACTAGTTGTTGAAGTTGTTTTTTGAGAAAAGTTACTTTTCTGTCATAATTCTTTTTATAACTAACTAAAATTCTAAATAAAGCCATACTGCCAGCAATAATTTCATTTTTTATAAACTTTTTTTTTAATATTTTAGATGTATGATAAAAAAAAATTCAAAAAATATAAGGGCCTAAAAAATTAGAGTACAAGTGGTCTTTTATAAATAAAGCTTAAGTATTTTATTATTAAAATAAAATGATTGATTAGTCGAGTTTCAACAATATATTTCTAGAACTATTTTCTTTACCTTTTTATGACTTCTTTATAAGATTCTGACAAATATGTTTATTTGTTTGAAGATTAAAGTTAACTATAAAAAGTCAGAGTACACTAAAATGTTTTTGTCCGAATTTTCATCAAAGTAAATTCATCTTTACCCATTCTTTTGAGGTAACTTTTAGAAGTTTTGGATGCATATGTTTTAGTTTGGTTTCATATGACTAAATTGAGTTTAAGATGAATATCTAGTTTTCTAGAATTGTTATCATGTGTTTAGATTATTGATCTGAGTTTTTGTTGGGAATAGTCCAAGTATGAGTCAAAAAGTTTCACGTTGGATAGAAAAGACAAAGTTAAACACTATATAAGAATAAAGACCCATAACAACATTGCCTTAAGGTTTTGGTGTAAAAGTGGTGTCAAAGATCTTATGTGTAAGACTAATGTCATATAACCATATAGAACCACAATCTCTCAATGACTATAACCATAACCCATATATGATGAATATAACCCATATGTGAAAAATATATATAAACCTAACAGCGGTATCAGAGCCGATGGTTCGGAGTGACTGACTGCATAACCATAACCATAACAAAAAAGGGGTCACTCATACACCTGAAGGGAAATATATCCATATAGAAAAGACAAAGTTAAACACTATATAAGAATAAAGACCTATAACAACATTGCCTTAAGGTTTTGGTGTAAAAGTGGTGTCAAAGGTCTTATATGTGTAAGACTAATGCCATATAACCATATAGAACCACAATCTCTCAATGACTATAACCATAACCCATATATGATGAATATAACCCATATGTGAAAAAAATATATATAAACCTAACAGTTTTCTATATACATTGCAACTTGTGAGAGTAAGAACTCTTTAAACTCTAATAGAGTCAAGAAGCTTGGTGTACATAAGCGAAGCTAGATATTTTCTTATAAGAATTACAAGTTAAATGATTTGATTGTAAGACGACTTATTCGAGTTGTTAGAATGGGTTTTGATGTCAATTTTTTAATTATAAATTGAGAAGTTTTGAATTAAATGATTTAGTGTGATTAAGTCATATTGGCTCACTATGACAACTTTTCACAACTAAATATATCACTTTTGGCATAAAGGATTATAAATGCCTAACCAATTAGAGAATAGTACATGTCAATTATGTTTTTTGAAACTATGCAAACTCAATTTGAGCAAGTCATATTTTCATTTATAAAAATTCGTTTATTTAAGATCTAAAGAGCATTGCTCGTTGGGCGAGAAAAAACTCGTTGGGTGAGCCTTTAAATAGGACTCATAATGTTTTTGTTAGCTAGGAGAACCAATCTCTAGTTAGATAGAATTGGTTCTTGAGCAAGTCAAGTCTCGTTGGGCAAATTTCTCCTAATGGTTGGAGTTATTGGACAAGTCACATTCTCTCTTAATAATTTTTTTTTTATAAAATCTTCTAGTGTTCATGCACTTGGTGACTCAAATTCACTCGTTGTGTTGATATATTTGCAAGCAATAAGTATTTTATTGTTCTCTCTCAAGAGACTTGTAAAACGCATGACAACTCTCGCAATTGATGACTTAATTAGACACAAAGTTCACAAAAACATTAAGAAACTTTTTTTGTATTTTTATCAAACAATTGGTGTGCAATAAGAAAATTAACATAGAGTATTTACAATTGTCAAGATTAGATTTCATTCGCTTTATTATCATGCATTCACAAACATCTCAGTTCCATATTCAAGTCAATTAACTCACAAGATTACTCAAATCTTATTCCTAGTGACTTTTAGCCTGTGATAACTTATCAAGTTTCAATTCCTTGAATCATCAACAAGTGAAATCATGCATTAAGTTCAAGAGTCTTAAGATTACTAATGAATCATGTTTTATCTCTAGATACAAGCTTCATCTAGGTTCAAAAGACATTTGCCAACACCTCAAGAACCACAAACAAGCCATGGGTGATCAAACCACAACAAGCATTAAGCGCAAAAATCAAACACTAACTTGAATTGGAAAAAAACATATATATTAACAACACAATTTTACACAAGAATTCAATGTTTTACATCTAATCTCAACAAAATAGAAATTTCTCTCCATAGTGAAAAAATTGGGTTTTGCAAAATTGAAGAACAAAGAAGAAATTATAACCATAAAGTATAAGCAATATCTCTTCCAAGGTTCTTGACAACTACTTCGTGTTCCAATTGGGCCTTTCATTCGCATCTCTGCCTCCAATTTTGTAGCCCATCATCCTCACCAACCCAAAAGGGGTAAAATCTCCATGGATGAAGAAGGAGACCTAAGAAGAAGAAGAAGGGAGAGTTTCCCAACACCCCTAGTAGCCTTTAAGAGCATCTCCCAAGCACCCAAGGTGTTTCTATTCATGCAAAATGAGGAATCACCTAAAACTCTAGTAGAAACATAATTAAATAACCATATTCGCGTATGAGGGTCGACAATCTCGCCCAACGGCTTCATTCTCACACAACGAGGCCTCAAATTAACGCTCTCAGACTTGTAACCGGTTGGGCGAGTCATATTTTCACCCAATGACTCAAATACTGCAGTTATGTACTGTCATTTTTGCCCAGCGAGTCAGCCTGACACCCAATGGTGGTTTTTTGGCCTTTCGGGGGTGGTCCAAGGCAGTATATACCTATAGGTGAGTCCTTTCTGCATGTTTGCAGTGCTAGGTGTGATTTCGGTGCCTCCCGATGTGGATATTTGTCTAAAAATCAATCTTTCTTGTCCAATCATGCTTCCTTGAGTTCGAACTTGATTTTCTCCACCAGAATTGCTTCCTATTGTTTTATTTCACACCCTCATAATAGAGATTAGAAGTAAAGAAAGCATAAAACAAAGAAGATAGAAAACACTAAAAAAATAAGATACACTTGAGAATTAAACAAGTAAAAGCTATGGAGAAGTTGATTTTATTCACGAAACAAAACACCAATAAAAGGTAGAAAACAACGCTATCAATTTGGCTAAGTGAGTATAATTCTGACTAAGCGAAATTTAACATGTGCTCAATTCGTAAAGCACGCCAAATGTCGACTAAGCGAGATAATGCCTTAAGAAGTTAAAGGAAAGGCTTGAATAATACTTTGGTCCATATTTTCGTTAAGTTTGCTCAATGTGGTCCTTTTTTTTTCTTTTATGTGTTCAATAATATCTCAATTCTTGTAAATTTTAGTTAATTTGGTTCTTTTTGGTAACGACATTTAAATAGTCAACGAAAAGTGAACAATATGTGCCACGTCTTATTTTGTAGTTTATTTTTATTTATTTTTAATTTAAAATAAGTTGTCCATGTGAATATAACACACTAACATGTGGTATTTATATTGACTTAACAATGACTTGACACATGGCATTGTTAGTGTCACATGGCACAATCCTGACTTCACACATGGACATTTTTTCAAATTAAAAAAAAATAAAAAATTTAAAAGAAAAGTAAAAAATAAATAAAAAACCACGAACTGACACGTGACACACACCACTCACCTTCCGTTGACGATTTAAACGTCGTTACCAAAAATGACCTATTAGAATATAATCAGCGGTTACAAATTTCTAAGAAATCAACCGTTACATAATCTCATAAGTTAGGGTGATTGATTTCATATTATTACGAGCCTTTATTGTAATTGATTCCATTCAATAGTATAAATGCATATTGTGTGGTGTGCATTAGCAACACAATACATTTAGAACATATACAATTCTACATGACCAAATTGACAAAAAATGAAACCTTATTGAATACGCAAAAAAAAAGGACCACAATGAACAAACTTGACAAAAATAGGGACCAAAATAGTATTTAAGCCTTAAAGAAATAAGTTTTAAAATACTAAAATTGGTTTATCTTTCACTATTTTGTTATATTTGATTAACACATCGCATTTGGATATTATATTAATGCAATGAAAATTAATTTTGATTTATTAGCATTTAAAGTGAGATGAAATATTTAGGATTGATTATATTTGTGAAACCCCCTTAATTAAACCATCTTTTTCTCTCTCACTATAAACCTCCAGTAACACAAGAACTTCCACCCTCCATCTCTGCTCTCAAGTTCTCCTGTCCTGGTTCTCTTATTTGATCAATTCCCTCACCAATTCCTTGCATTATGTGACCAGATTCTGGAAGATCAGACTCAACGGAACCCTCTGGTGCTTCATCCCTCAGCTCCCTTCCTCCTCGGTAGGTTCCACTTTTCGTTGTAGTTCAATTCCAGCTAGAGTCCATTTGGTTGTCTTTGAATTCTGGGTCTAATTATGAGTTTCCCTTTTCTCTATGGCTTGATGATGAACTTCTAGGTTAATTTGAGACCTCTGCCTCCTTGGTACCCATTTCAAAACTCCACCAAGCTCAAATCTTAGCAAAAGAGGTAAGGGAAGCTAACCTTCACTTAAATTTCGAGTAATTAGGATCCTTGTATGTTTGGATGGGATGATTCTTAGCTTAATCTCCTTTTTGAACTGCCTGTGGTGTGTAATTGGATGGTGGTGTGAATTTCGTAACACTGCATGTGAAGAACAGTGTGGAAAACCTGATAATTTCGCCCAGGCGAGTGGCTCTCGCCTAAGTGAAAGTATCAGGGAGTTGCCTCTGATTGTTGCGTGAGGTCTCGCCTAGGCGAGCTGGGGTCGCCTGAGCGAGATATCTTCTCGTCTAAGCGAACCAGCCTTGCCTGAGCGAGAACCCGCTCAGGTGTTCTAGTTGCCCACTGTAAGGGGTCTCGCCCAGGCGAAAGTAGTCTGCCTAAGCGAGATTACTCCCTAGCCTAGGCGAGATTCGCTAGCTTAGGCGAAATTCACTGCAGGGTTATGTTTTCTTCTCTGTTTTAAATGAACAACAATGTATTGATTGAGATAAGATGATGTTTACTTACAATATGTTGGATGATAATGATTTGTAGTGTATGCATATAATTGTATGATGAAAGTTTGTGGAATGAGGATTGTGGAAGGATGAGATGAACTAGGATTTCATGGGAATTCCTAGGAAAAGTACTTAGTGTGTGTAAGCATTTAAGGACTTAGTTTTGGTTGGCATCTTGACGCTCTAATAATCCATTAAGACTCATGTAGAGTGTGATGGGTTATGTCGTGAGGAGTATCAGGAGGTCCTAGTCTATGGACCCGATCAATCATAGACGCAAAGGGAACTTACCTTGGGAGTGGTTGGGTGATAACCCCTTGAGCCTAAACTCTGTAGAGTTTAGGAACCTTCACAGGTGCAAGCTACCAAGAGATCTAATATGCTTACATAATCTGGATATTGAGTTAGCGTCGGTACTTATTTATCTTGTAGAGATGATTTGAATTAATTTATGATATGTGTCAAATTATTTATTCGTTTTATTCATGACTTTCCTCTTATTTTATGAAGTGTTAGCTTACCCTTCTTGCCTAGCATGTTTTTCCTTGAATGTCTTCTTTTGCGATGACCACCTGCGACTTGGTGTGAGCAGAGAAGAATCCAGGTGATGGTACTCCTCCCTCGGACCGGACCTGATCTGTGGCTCCTGGTGTTCATTTTG
>Ga0209589_1012746_pt1 | contig 11283 bp, 10 predicted proteins | sample CowpeawhiteBW_FD_187525 | JGI IMG/M metagenome (GOLD analysis project Ga0209589, IMG submission 187525) | Root nodule microbial communities of legume samples collected from California USA - Cow pea white BW (SPAdes) (version 2) | ecosystem: Host-associated > Plants > Roots > Nodule | place: USA...
TATATATATATATATATATATATATATATATATATATATATATATTTTATTTTTTTTCTCATTCCCTCTTGAAACAAAGAGAACGCAATGAATTGTTCCAGTTTATGTATCATCCTATTTTTGTTATATATTTTGTCTGTCATAACATAAGTGTAGAACTCGAAAACAACCATTATTGTAGAATAAATGGGTTAAAATGAAATATTATTTTCAGCAATATAAACATAAGAAGAATATGCAGAAACATCTGTAGTATTTTTTAGGTCAAACATTTCTGTAGTTTTAAAAATGGTAGTGATTACTATATTTTAGCCATAGCTCTTGTTCATATTCATAGGTTATTCTGAATCCCTGTTAATTTAAATCGAAACAGTTCAACTCTGCAAATGTCTCTTTAATTCACATAAATTAAATTCAACATTATACTTAAAAAGATATAACTTGTTATTAGTTAGGTCACCAACAAGTTATCCAAATTAAATAAAATAGAAAGTAACTCATAAAATGTGGTTCCATACTGAATAAGACAAGCATTGAACAATTTGTTTGTTTTAAGAAATGAACATATACAACGTTTAAAAATTGATTACCTATTCGATAAAAACTGCGACAAGTGTGACCTCGTGGTGAATTGGTTCAAATATTTACTCTTCAAAACTTGAAATACTGTAAAAACTAGTTTGATATGATATCATAATTTGATGAAACATAAAGTGGAAAGTTATGAAAATATGTTGTTTATACGAGGAGGAAGAGGGAAATTTTAAAATAGGATTTGGTTTGACATCTAAAGAGATAACTGACTATCAACATATGACACTGTATCTTCCTTACCTCATGATTCTCAAAGTTGGGTCACTGCATTGTCAAAATCAATGCACCTGCATTTAGATTTTGCAAATGGTCCAACTTTATCTTAAATAAATTATTCTACCCCCACAGGAGGACAATGTTATCCAAAAATTCAATTCATTCTTATACCTAGTACCTTTCGGTTTAATTTAAACATTTCTAATGGATTATAAATTTCAATCAAATTATTTTTATTCCCCTTAAACCTACCTTAATCTCTCAGGTTTTTTCCCATTATCAGAGCGGAAATATTTTTGTACTTCTATTTTTTGTAACGTTTAGAATTAGAGTTTAATTAAATTCTTAAAAGTAGTTCGGGCTTGTACTTGTATTTGTTTTCAAGACAAAAATTATATACTTTTTTAGAATTCTTTTTATTTACTCATCCATAAGAAAAAGAAGGAAAGAAACAGACAATCTGTAAGAAATTGCTTCAAGCTTTATTTTTAAATTTAAATATTTGTTCAATGTTTTTTTTTTCTCGGATGATACTCATTGAATTGAAAAGAATGGGAGAACATTTTTACAAACAAACACTTGAGTTATTTTTTGAAAAATTGTTAACAACATTGACTAAAAAAGTTTCACATATCGAGATAAGAAAAACTTAAAATGGTGAAGGGAAATTGAATTGATGTCAGATCGAATAAAAACACGCAAACACATATAATCATTAGTATTTACCAATTATATTAACTATATGATTAGTTAGTATAGGATTTCCATCAGCCTTTGGCGAGCATGAAGTTTACAAAATTGGATATATGTAAGTAATTAAACAATAACTGGATAACAAATAGTAAATCAATTCGATAAATTCAGTAGTAGTAATAATTTAAATAAATTCTTATACTCTCTATATAACAGATTTTAATTACATTACAGTTAATCCATAATTAGGAATGGGAGAGGAAATGTAAATCTAAAATCTCCCTCGCAGGTTGTCTGAAAATGAAATGGTGGGCACGAAAAGTAATAATAATAAAAAGCAAAACTCTTTCTCTCTCCCTAGAAAAAATGCAACACTTGTAAGCACTCTCACTCTTAAAAGGACGCCCAAAAATAATGGCGGTTGCGTTTTGATTGATTGGAGTAGGGAGAGAGAGAAAGGAGAAGAGGGAGGGTAAAGCTATAGTAGTAGCATGGTCACCAAGTTAGAAGTAGAGTAGTAGTAGTATAGCTTGAACATGACCATGACCACAAACCGTAACCATAAAAATAAAGCACAACACACAACCACTGCTACTTCCCATTTTTCCATTACCGGAAATGAAATGAGCCTAACGCTGACTCTCCATTTTCTACTCCTCACCCAACCTTCTTACCTCTCTGTCAATCACTCATCCCTTAACCTCTCTCTCTTCTTGGATTCGCCGCTCTTTTTCTGAGATCTACGTGCTTTTCGGCTTCTTCCTTTCTTCCGCTTCACCCTCTACTTGCTCTTTCAGATTGTTGCTAAATTTGGCACTCAGACCACACGTGCGTTTCCCACACACTCTGTTCTGTGTAATGAGGACTTATGTTCACGATTGCAACCTGGGGTGTTGGGGGTTGAAGAGAACCGGTATCGAATGAGACGTAAAACAATCGACTTTGGTTGTGACACTGGTTTTGGTTGAGTTTGTAAGTGTGGGAATCTCGTGGGTAATTAGTGGATTTCGTTGGGTTTTAAGACGTGTTAAAAACTGGGACAAAGATCACTAAGAATGTTATTCTGCCGTGGGAAGGAAGGAGGAGGGGACAAGGCTTGCTTTGTGGTGGAAGTTGTTATTTTGTGAGAATTTTGTTGCCTAATTGGTAGTGTTGTGATTCTGGACTCAATTTTTAAGTTACTGATTTGCCTGAGACTTTTTTAGCTCAAATGAGACTTTCTTCAGCTGGTTTTAGTCCTCCGCCCCAGGAAGGTAACCACTTTCTTCCTCCTCTTCTTCTTTTCTTTCTCTTCCTCTTTCTTCTTCCAAAATTTCATCTCTTGGTTTTCGGTTCTCAACTTTTCTGAAACTGGTTCTTGCAACCTCAATCCCTGGAGGATTAGAGTGTGTTCTTTGTGTTAACATGATTAGCCAAGCCAATGAAGTCTTTTGTACGTCTAACATGGCCGGTGCTAATGTTGAGTCGGGGATGTGGAAATTTAACTATTTGGGCTATGCTTTTCTCTTGTTTATTCACAGCTCAGAGATCAGAGAAAAAACGTAATTTGGTTTTGGGATTCGGTTATTGGTTTGAAGATCTTGGATTTGACATGAGTATGCCAAAATGAGTTTGTTGGTGTGGGCTCTTGATATTACTTAATGTTTGATGACATTCGGGTGGGTTTTGCAGGGGAAAGGCGAGTTCTAGATTCAGAACTTTGGCATGCATGTGCTGGTCCCCTTGTCTCTTTACCAGCAGTTGGTAGCCGCGTGGTATACTTTCCACAAGGTCACAGTGAACAAGTGAGTAAAATATATGATGTTTGATTATTGTATTGCTACTAGCCTTGTGGACATTGTGGTAACATTCTCTTACCAGTGTTGAGAATAAAGTAATAATGCGAATCTTGTGTTTCTGGGCATGAGGATGCTCTCTTGTCTCTTGTCTCTGTCTCCGTATTGCTTCTAATTAGGAGGATGGGGTGGGGTTACTGTTACACTTTTGTTTAGCAAAACCTGTTTTTTCTTTCATTCTGGGGAACCATGTGTATATTTATGCTTAACTGGTGTTCCCAAGCTCAATTCTTTAGTCTTGAAATGTTAAAGGCTAATGAAGTAACTTCACTTACCTCCCAGAACCACCACATGAACCTTCTCATTCAAAATTTTTTCCTTTCTTTTCTGCATAAACTACATGCACAAGTATATCCTCACTCTGCACTATTTTTTTTTTCTCAGGTGGCTGTTTCGACCAACAAGGAAGTGGATGCTCATATCCCAAATTACCCAAGCTTGCCTCCTCAACTCATTTGTCAACTTCATAACATGACTATGCATGTACGAATTGCTTACTTGTTTTAGTGAGATGATTGGTTTCTTTTGGCCTTTGATTGCTTCAATTTTTACCTTGTTGGATCCTGCAGCCTCTTTGCTTTAATTATCTTTTTGTTTATTTGGGATTCAGGCTGATGCAGAGACTGATGAAGTGTATGCACAGATGACCTTGCAACCTCTGAATCCAGTACATCACTCTCAAATCTTTATTGATAACTGGTTTTGGAACTTTCAGAGTTGTGGTCATTCTTCAGCTTTTAACTATGTCTATTTTTCAGCAAGAGCAAAAGGAGGCATACCTTCCAGCAGAATTGGGCACTCCTAGTAAACAGCCAACAAACTATTTCTGCAAAACTTTGACTGCAAGTGACACAAGCACTCATGGGGGATTCTCTGTACCTCGCCGTGCAGCTGAAAAAGTATTCCCTGCATTGGTAAGTCTCTGTGAAAAAGACCATATTATGTGGTCAAACCTGTTTACGGAGTCTGCTCTAATTTCTTGGGTCTTATATTTATAGTTGCGATCTTGCAGGATTTTTCTCAGCAGCCTCCTGCTCAAGAATTAATTGCAAGGGATTTGCATGGTAATGAATGGAAATTCAGACATATCTTCCGGGGTGAGTTAAAAAGCTGGGTTTCCGGCAACTTAATTGCAATAGTGTACTTTTCCTCTCAGTCTGAGACTTCTATGTTCAGTTTTTGTCTACAATGTTTGAAGTTGGTTTTTATTTCTTTTCCTCTGTAGGCCAGCCCAAAAGGCATCTACTTACAACTGGGTGGAGTGTCTTTGTGAGTGCTAAAAGACTTGTAGCTGGTGATTCTGTGCTGTTTATCTGGCAAGTAATTTAATTGTTTCCTGCTCTCCAAATACGTGTGCTGGTATTTCTCTGAACAGCATTAATATTACCCTACTTCTCCACCTCTGGATTTCTCATAAATTCAATCTTGACCTTTAGAATTTTGGCTGATTGACTTTTCCACCCTGAATCAGGCCGTGTGACTTGCGTCTCATTTGGCCATTCTAAAGAACATGTCATTATACTGAAAAGAAAAGTGATTCATTGACACGTGGGTCAGACTTTAAGATGTGTGGTTACTCGTTATCTCTTATATCTGTTTGCTTTATTAAGATAATGTGCGAGAAATGTTAGATATAGGAATGTTCATTAACGTGCGTGCATTTTCTTGTACAAGAATGAAAAGAACCAACTTCTTCTTGGGATCCAAATGTTGATATAGGAATGTTCATTAATGTGCATTTTCTTGTATAGGAATGAAAAGAACCAACTTCTTCTTGGGATCCGCCGTGCTAACCGACCACAAACTGTGATGCCTTCATCAGTGTTGTCAAGTGATAGTATGCACTTGGGGCTTCTTGCAGCAGCAGCTCATGCAGCTGCAACAAATAGTCGTTTCACCATTTTCTATAATCCACGGTATAATTAGTACACTTTTGGCAAAACTTTAAAGTCATGGAAATGTTTGCTTTAATTGACTATTTTTTTTTCTTTTTATAATTTCAGTGCTAGCCCATCAGAATTTGTCATACCCTTAGCGAAGTATGTTAAAGCTGTGTATCATACTCGAGTTTCAGTTGGTATGCGGTTCAGGATGTTGTTTGAAACTGAGGAATCAAGTGTGCGGCGGTAGGTTTTTTAAACTTTCTTTGAGGAAAGATACCAATGGGGACCTGAATATTGTTAAGATTTATAGTGACCTAAAGAATACTAATCATATTATCAACATGAAGCACAGATTTTGACTTTCAGTGTACGTGCTGTATGCTTCAATTCATTAAACAACTGTGAGGGCTTTGATAGGGTGTGAAAAAACCTGTCTAAGATGTGATGGTGTGTAACAGTAAAGCAATATTTGTATCATCTTGATCAAACCTCTGATCCTTAGTAAGGTCATGATAAATAGCTTGAGTAAAGAATAAAAAAAGCATGAGTGTTTAGTTGAATAAATTTCTCATTGTCAGAGAAGATATGGCTAACCATTTAATAAAGTTGACGACACTTGTTTTTTATTGTAATTATGTATTACTAATGTATGTTTCTTGCGCAGATACATGGGTACAATAACTGGCATTAGTGACCTGGATCCTGCCCGGTGGCCAAACTCACACTGGCGCTCAGTGAAGGTTTGTTAGGAAATACTATTGTTTTTTCATTCAAGCTTTCTCATCATACTGGCATATATTTTTCATCTGAAGTGTAAAATTTCTAGTATGTTATATTTACCAAGGAATTTTAAAAATGAAAACTTGGCTTTGATTTGGATTGCAGGTTGGCTGGGATGAATCTACTGCTGGAGAGAGACAACCTAGAGTGTCTCTGTGGGAAATTGAGCCATTAACTACATTTCCTATGTATCCGTCTCCCTTCCCCCTTAGGCTTAAACGACCATGGCCTCCAGGACTGCCTTCATTCCATGGTGAGCTTCTTGACCCCCACCTTTAGGAATAATATCCTAGCTTATTAATTTCAAAGACTTCCATTTAAGCATGGATGGAAACTCATTCTCCTTGCTCTCCCGATTTTTCTTGCTTGAAATGGTGGCAGGCATGAAGGATGATGATTTTGGCCTAAATTCATCTCTCTTGTGGCTCCGAGACAGTGATAGGGGACTTCAGTCTCCTACTTTTCAGGGGATTGGTGTTAATCCTTGGATGCAGCCTAGATTTGATCCCTCTATGTTGAATATGTCAACAGATATGTATCAAGCTGCAGCTGCTGCTGCTGCTGTTCAGGAGATGAGGGGTTTGGATCCTTCCAAACAGCATTCTGCATCCATACTTCAATTTCAACAACCGCAAAATTTCCCAAACAGGACCGCTGCTTTTGTGCAGGCCCAGATGTTGCAGCAGCCACAGCATCAGCAGATTTTTGGAAATAATCAAGAGAATCAGCATTCACCACAATCTCAGCTGCAAACTCAGGCTCATCTACAGCAACATTTACAACATCAGCACTCATTCAATACTCAGCATCATCATCAGCACCAGCAACAACAACTACGGCAGACACAGCAGCAACAACAACAGCAACAAGTTGTAGATAATCAGCAAATTTCTAGTGCAGTTTCTTCAATGTCTCAGTTTGTTTCAGCTCCTCCACCTCAATCACCACCTATGCAAGCTATCTCTTCCTTGTGCCAACAGCAAAATTTTTCTGATTCGAATGGGAACTCTGTGCCTACTATTGTTTCTCCCCTGCACAGTATCTTGGGTTCATTTCCACAGGATGAAACATCTCACCTCCTGAACCTTCCTAGAACAAGCTCTTGGATTCCTGTTCAAAATTCAACAGGGTGGCCTTCGAAGCGTGTTGCAGTGGATCCTCTTCTTTCTACCGGAGTCTCTCAATGTGTTCTACCTCAGGTGGAGCAGCTAGGGCAGCCCCAGAGTACTGTGTCTCAAAATGCTATTACCTTACCACCTTTTCCTGGTAGGGAGTGCTCCATAGACCAAGAAGGGAGCAATGATCCACAAAACCATCTCTTATTTGGTGTTAATATAGATTCAACGTCCCTTCTCATGCCTAATGGAATGTCAACCCTTAAGGGGGTTAGCAGCAACAATGACTCCTCAACCATGCCATATCAATCTTCTAATTATCTGAATACCACCACAGGGACTGATTCTTCATTGAATCATGGAATAACACCCAGTATTGGCGGTGAATCAGGTTACCTGCAGAGTCCAGAAAATGCTGGACAAGGAAACCCACTGAACAAAACCTTTGTGAAGGTAAGCTTTTCCAGCAGGATTAACTCTCTTTAAGTAGAACAAAAAAATTCATTATTCTTGACGTACATACATTTTTACATAACTTGTTTGGTACAGGTTTATAAGTCAGGGTCCTTTGGAAGGTCACTGGATATCACTAAATTCAGCAGCTACCATGAGCTGCGAAGTGAACTTGCTCAAATGTTTGGCCTTGAAGGCGAGTTGGAGGACCCTGTGAGATCAGGCTGGCAGCTTGTATTTGTAGACCGAGAGAACGATGTTCTTCTCCTTGGTGATGGCCCCTGGCCGTAAGTCTACTATACTTCATAACATACCTTATTCTTTGTTTTTCTTCCTTTTCCCTTTAAACACTGCACCTTTTGAGAAGTATAGAAAGTGAGGAACTTGTTATAAATGATATGGTAGCTTTAATATGAAGTATTAACTAATCCCTTTTGAAATTATGAAATAGTATACTCTTGTATTTAATTGCTTTTTAGCCTTTCACATGGTGATGATATTTTTATGTTGTGGATTTAAGCATCTTTATTTTTTTCCAAATCAAATGATTGAGCCCTTTTTCTGTTCATATTATGACAGGGAATTCGTAAATAGTGTATGGTGCATAAAGATACTTTCTCCTCAGGAAGTGCAGCAAATGGGGAATTCTGGCCTCGAGCTATTGAACTCGGTTCCAATTCAAAGGCTCTCTAACGGCATCTGTGATGACTATGTGAGCCGTCAAGACCCAAGAAATTTAAGCACTGGAATAACAGCAGTGGGGTCTTTAGACTACTGAAATCATGTGACTGTTAATAGTCTGCACTTCTTCCATCAAATGTAATATTATTACCCTTACTTCTCAACCCTTCTTGTACGGTGAGAAGCACTTGCTTAAATGTAGTTTATATAGCCTACAGCCTTTGGATTTTGTTTTCCTGTTTTTTCCTGCTAGGACCATTCATAAACTAATACTGTAACTATATGGCATCTAGTCATTGTGCTAGCTACAATATATACGATACTTAATCCGTTAGGGAATCAATGCCTTGGATAGTTCTCTTAGCTTGTACGGTTCTTTTTAGTTTGGATTTGGCTAAATGTTTGGGGTGCATTAAGGAGCACAGTGGGCAATTGAGTGGAGGTGTTGTCACCTTTAATGAGTTTTGGTTGAAATGTTTGGTAGAATCTATTATTATTGATGCATGAAAGATAAATGTTCAATTAAGAGAGGTGCAGATGGCAGTGGTGATGATGTTGGAGTACTTGACTTGGTTGAGTGATGGATAAACGCATTTGGGAAAAGGAGTTTGTGACCCTTAGAACATGAAGAGGACACCAAAGCCATGTGATGTGTCTCTCTGATCATACAGGGATGGAAAACAAATCACCATGTCCTTCTATTAATGTTAAAGTGGCCCTCTTTGTCGTGTTCTTGGTTTTGGACATGCACCCTTTCACCTCCTCTTAATGTTTTTGCCTCATCAATCGCAGAGTGAAAAAAGCTGTGTGCATTTGTCCATTTCGATCTTGCTTAATCAGGCATCTTTTCATGCTCTACTGTCCTAAGTGTTTGGAATATTGTCTAAGTTTATGTTTCATGGAAAACATGCATAAATGACGTTACCTCCTTAATAGGCGTTACTATAACTTAAACTTATCGGGACAATCATTGTTACCATTGAAAAAATTAACCAGTGCTATATTTTGGGCAGAGAAACATCTAATGTAGTAAGTCAATATGAACAACAAACGGATTGATGTTTCGAAAGAGTATAATTGTTCAGTTTTTCAACCTTGTTTACTATTTAACAAAATATTCATTATTGTTTTCAGTGATATCTTTTATCGGTAAAAGATAAATCCAAAACTCTTTTGTATAATGTACTCGACAATTTTACTCAAACCGATGAAATTCGTGTTGTTATACGTAACAAATACAATTACATATATGTAAATATATTAATGATTGAGATTGATAGAATTGAAAAGAAAAAAAATTTACATGGGATCCATATCCTTTTCCAGCTATATAGTACACAGCGAAATCTCTTTGCACAATCAAGTTTCCAGTTATACGAGATCGGAACAAAATCGAGAGTACAGTCCCCAAAATTTTACGTATGAAAAATTATTCTTTACTGTGAACATGTCCTTGCATATTTGTTGGGGGAAAAAAAATAAAATCTGAGAACGTGTTGATGTCGGCAGATATGACAGTGAGAAGAAGAGAACTTCATTCTCATACCGTACAGTGCCATAATTGATTTAATGATTTTAGGTTGCAATCTTCTTTTTTTTTTTTTCTTTTTAAAAATTTGTTGAAAAGAAATAAAGTTTTGAATGAATGGAAGGCGTGAAGAAGAAGAAGAAGAATAGGGTCACCTTTTTTAGTTTTGGAAGTGGGTGAATAGGTAGGTTCCCCCAAGTGGTAAATGGGTGATTAAAGAAGTTGGAGTTGAGTGTTGGTTAGTACTATTTGTTTTTGTTTTTGTGCATGTGTGTGTGGGGCTGTCTTATTTGTAGGACCTTTTTTCTGGGTATGGAATGGTGACCAGGTAGGGCACTATCCTCAATAATAATACCATGCCATGCCATGCCATGCCATGCCATGCCAACCCCAACCACCCCAACCCCACCCTTTTTCTTTTTTATATTTTTTATGTGCCAATTTTTTTCTCCATTCCTCATTCATTCTTCAACTCACCCTCTTTTCTTTTTTTGTTTCTTCCGACTCACTCCACTCTCTGCTTCCCCTCTGTCACCCACAATATGACCAAAAACGTTTCTACCAACACGTGCGCACACCTTTCTCATCAATTTTTCCTTAACCATCATACAAACTCCCATATTCTATTACTTATCTACAAAAGTTTCAGCTTGTGTTTATCTTTTGTTGTTCTGATGAGAGTGACTAAACTATAGGGAATTGGCAATGCCGAAAAGTAGTGAATGAAATTAGGGTAATATGTAACAAGTGTTGTGTACGAGAGGTACGAAATCTGGGTACGGAGGCTGGGTTTTCTGTTTCTTAATTAAGTACCAATAATTTGCTATTGCTATCTCATTGGAGGCCCAAACATGTTGCTTACTTTGCTGAATGTCAGGTAATGTGTACTACAAACAGATACAATTTTGGAATCATTAAAAAAAAATCCCAACACTAATTTTATTTTATAAATATTATAGATAATTTTTCTACATCTTTTGAAAATGTTATACTGAATATATTAAAAGGTCCTCGGATTACATGTTGTGAAAGCATTATAAAAAAATCCATTTCAAAATGGGAATTCCAGGATTTATAATCCAAAATTAATAATTGATTATTCTATACTGTTCTTTCACATGGTAAGATTTATCGTTACAAAATAAAGTTTTCAAAACATTATAAAATGTATTTTACAATTCACTTTCCAGAAAATAAATTATTATGAACATAATTTTGGTGGTTCAAGGTAACCATCGAACTTAACTCCATTTCTAGATACCAAGTTTATTGAGTAATTTGCTTTAGTCCAAAACTACAAAAGCATTTTTCAAAGCATTCAAGTTAAATATCACGCCATGGTTGGTAATACCATAACAAATATTAAATGAAGAAGAGAAACTAACATAATTAAACTACACAGGCACATGTAAAAAAAAAAAAATACAAGTGTAAGAGTTTGGTTACATTTCAAAAAATATATATATATATATATATATATATATATATATATATATATATATAAA
>Ga0209589_1012747_pt1 | contig 11283 bp, 7 predicted proteins | sample CowpeawhiteBW_FD_187525 | JGI IMG/M metagenome (GOLD analysis project Ga0209589, IMG submission 187525) | Root nodule microbial communities of legume samples collected from California USA - Cow pea white BW (SPAdes) (version 2) | ecosystem: Host-associated > Plants > Roots > Nodule | place: USA...
CCTTATGGAACTTGCACTGTGAACCCAAAAAATCAAAGCGCTATTTGTAAGTTCCATTTAGGGTGTATCTCACACTCAAGTTATAGTGCTTTCAAAGTTCAAGTCTCACTCTCAATTGCATATGAAGTCAAACTATAATTTTTGATACCCATAAATTCAATATAAAGCCCAATTGTAATCCTTTAATTGCACACAAAAATAAGGCTCAAAAACCATCATTGTGTCATTCGATAATTGAAAAGTTTCATCTTGCAAGCAACATCTCAGAGAAAGTGAAGGGATAAACTCCTCCAATCTATATAACACAACAAGGTGGAGCCTTACCAATTGGAGACACAATTGTTACCCGTGATCAATTGAAAGAGCTTCATGAAACATTTTAAAGGGATAAGTTTGACATATGTGTGCGCAAAATTTACTCAGAATGGAATCATGATTCATGCTCAGTCAATTCAATTTACGATACCCACATATCCCAATCCATTTGGGCTTTCTCACCACTATAAGATATCAAAATTTGAAGCACAAGCCCAACTCAAAATTAAATTAGATAGAAAAATAAATTTAAATTTCATAACTTCAATAAAAGGCTCAAAAACCAACATTCGATCCCTCAACGGATAAAAAAAATCATACTACAACCATTTATAAAGGACAACTTAGATATAGTCATAAAATTTTTTCATAAATTGACAAAAATTATCAACCACATGTAGAGAGCACACCCAACTCATTTAGAAAATGAATAAATATAAAGTCATATTATAATCCGAAATCATTGCACTTTGGCTCACCAAACCATCAAAAGAGAGACAAATAATTCATCAGTAATTCGAATAATAAGGGACAACTCAATTTTTTTTGGGATAGCTAAAAATATACTCATATGGAATTTGCACAGTGAACAAGGAAAATTAAACTGAGAGGACTTTTCCTTTGTTTTTTCTTCCTTTACAAATCTTCCTTCCTTTTTTTTTTTTCTACTAATCATTATTACTTGTAATACTTTTCCTATCTACTTTCTTATCTCTTCCAAAAAAAAACTCAAAAACTGGAATCTAAACTATTCAACTATTACCCGAACCCTAACTCTTACGTACTCACGACTTCCATCTCAACTACCACCTGATCCAAAAGGACTCTCACGCAGGTTATCTCTTTCTTTGGTGCCTTCCCAAACATCTACAGATCAATATTACCATTACAGATCACACTAACGTGGACAAACGAATGATTCGGAGTGAATCCAGTAACCATCACAACACAACATCAACGAAATTGAAACAAAGCAATTGCAATATTATCTCAATGACAGAAACGGAACAAGTGCAACAAACATTCATTCTATGGCGAAGTTAAATTAAAAAAGTTAAGGATGAGAACCTCCGTTGCCGTGATTCTCGATCATTTCTCCTCTTCCCTCTGCCTTTCTTCGGTTTCTTGATTCTTTCTCTCCTTTCCTCCCGGAAATCTACAAGAACTCCAAGAACCTCGACCAATCTCCCAACTCCCTTCCTTCTTTGTCTGGTTCTTTTCTTTCCGCCCCCAAATCATCTTCGTTCGGTCTCTTTTATAGTCTTTGGAAGCGAATGGAAAAACCTTTTTCTGTTATGTCTGTTACAGCGTTTAATAAGTGTATGCGTGGGTTGGAAAGAATGTTCCAGAATGATCTAAACGAAGGAGCACGTGGGTGAATTAAGTATGTGGTGCGCGGGTTTTAGTGAGGGGTGTGCGTGGTGCGAGAATAGTGTGATGAGGGAGGAGTGTGGGTACGTGATGTGTGTAGTAATGTGAGTTTGAGTGAATGTGTTTCGTGAGAGTGAAAAAGAGAGTGTGTACTGTGAGTGTGGTGTGGACGTTAGTGATTTTGTATGAGGTTTGTGAAAGAGAAAAAGGATGAGGTGATGCAAATGGGTCAATGGAGTGTGGGTCCAACGGGTATGTGCGAGAGAAAAAAGAAATTGAAGTGAGTGTGGGTCCCACGGATGTTAGAGAAAAAATATGTGAGTAGTGTGGAACAAAAAACCAACACGTCACAGTTTTGTATAGGAAGAATTTTTTGAGTGAAGAAAAGAAGAAAATAAGGGTTTGTTTAGAAATAAAAATTGTACTTTTATTATTGTTATTATTATTTCTATTTCTATTTCTATTTCTAATTAACACAAACATTTACTTTTTTTCTTTAAACTTTTCATTTTTCTTTTTTACAAACTTTATTATTCTTTTATTTCTATTACTTTTTTTTGTTAATTTCTATTTATTCTTTTTACTTTTTTATTTTTATTTCTTCAAAAATATATTTTATTTGTTTGGGAACCAGCAATGTTAGCCTCAAATTCTTATTCTTCTTCTTCTATCTTTGATTCTGCTCCATCTCCCACCTTTTCTTCCGCTATTTATTATGAAATAAAAAACTAAATATTAAATGATGCCGAATAGAATGGAGAAAAATTCAAGACATAAAAAAATTGAAAAGCCAAAAACAAAATGCCTCCTGTTTCAATCATTTCCTCGATCCTTCGCTCTCTGTGTTTAGAGTTGACATCGACATCCAAAGGTACTAGGAAAAACAATATTGTTATGAAAAATAAACCTGTTTCGATTTGTTTTGGTCTCACTCAAATATTCTTAAATTGACCAAGTGAGTTGGGTTTGAATTGGGTCAAGACATTAGGTTGTGATCATGTCAAATAAAGTAGATTAAATCTCATTTTAAGTCAAACAAAATCTACTCAAACTGGATCAGCTCGAACTATGAAGATAAAAATATGAAAATTTTAAATTCTTATTTTTTAATTAAAATTTAAAATGATTTAATTTTAAATAATCCAATTCATTTAATAAAATACCAAAAATTCAATTTCATTTTAAGTTTCTTACAACGTATACGTATTATTTCAAGTTTTCTAAAAAAATAATTAAACGCCTTAACAAAATAGACTCTCACATCACACCCAACAATTTCTTGGATTTAATCAAAATCCACCCACATTTCATTTTTAACTTAGAGAGATATTATGAAACCGTTTCAAGAAAGATTAAGGTAACCATGGTTAAAGCCTCAACGTAAAAGGTACACTCATTTTTTTTTCCTACTCATTTTATGGAGAGGGAGTACATAGGCTAGACAATATCTTATATTTAATTTCATAAGATAAGATTATTTGACTTTAAAATACTTTATATTTTATTTTAGCTCTATTTAAACAAAATGTTTGTAAGATTTTTCATACTAAATTTTTTAATGTTAATTAGAAAAATGTTCAACCTTCTTTAACCAGAAAATTGTTAATTTCTTTTATACTAAATTTTGTACCTAACAACAATAAAATAAATCACTGAAAGATATTCTAATCAATGATTTAAAAAACGTAATTTTGATTAATATTAATCAAAACAATTATTATCAATTTTAACTATATTAAATCTTGAAAAATTTGGTCACAAAATAAACTTTATTGAAAGACATCATTAACCGATTTTTTTAATTAATTTATTCAAACAAACATTTAATAACTAAACAAATTGAAATAATATATATATATATATATATATATATATATATATATATATATATATATTCTAAAATTTGTTATCCATACCCACGATAAAGGTTATATAACACATTAACTGACAATAACACGGTTTTCCAATTAAATAGAAACATTCTCTGAACAATTTCACAATAAATGTCATAAAGTCTACAATTTTGATTTTAGAAATTATAATTGAATTGAACAAGTAAAAATTGTTTAAAGTAAGAAATCAATCAATTTCCAAAGAAAATGTTCTCTCTAGCCCCCGAAAAGAAAGCCAGCAGCCTGTTCCTCATTGCCATTGAATATCTGAAGAGCTTCTACAACTGCATTTCTTTCAAATCCCAACTCAACAAGCTTTGCAACTTTGGCTTCAAATTCAGAATCCTATAATCATATCAGAGATGTTAGCTTATGCTCATGTTTTAACCCATTTCCTTATGACTTTTAGGGTTTACCTCTATGTATTATATAATAGACCTCTTGTAATAATTCCTATATAATCAAAGATACACAATTTCCTTCTTCATATATTTCTTTAAAAATACAGCACATACCAATAAGGATAAATATATGAAATTAAAAACTGATTGAATGACTGATTAATCCAAAGGGAACCATTTAGAGGGTTTAATTGAAATTTATTCATACACAGTCAAGCACACAGGTTAAAAAGGGCAAAGTACAAAAACTGAAATATTGAAACTTGAAAGCATACCTTAGCTCTGTCACTAGAAGCTCCTCCTGAAAAATAAGTAGAAATAAAATGATTATGTTATTGACTTTGGCCCTATTGATTACTTTGGAAATGTGAATTTTGATATGGGAAGTAAAAGGAACATAATTTTATGGACAACTGAAAAACAAATTACTACCTCATCAAATTTCATAAAAGTAAAGTGTTTGCAAACCTAAAGAGCTTATTTTGGGTGAAAACTTCATAGAAAACTAACCAATTGAACCCCAGAAACAGGAAAAATACAAAAGTGAAATTTTTTGCATATTTTAAGCTCTAAATGTATAAAATGATTTCTCCAAATGTAGGATTTTACAGAATCTCCAGAACTAACCAGAAGGGTGGCCTCCAGTTGATGGATTATTGCTCCCTGATGTAATCTGAGTGCACAACAAACATCACACAAAAAACTGTCATTGCCTTCATCAAAACAAAATGACAAAGCAGTCAAGAAAAGACACAATAACTTATGACTATCTATGATTGTTTACACCTTTTGCTCTTATTCCTTTTAATTGCAGGAAAAAAAAAAGTATACTACTTAACACCTTGGCCTAGAAACCAGAAGATATATAAAATGTGTCAAAAATACACAGCCGAGGGTAATTTTCATCCTTCATATCATATTATAACATAATTACCAAAAGATTAAGAGTAATGACAGCCTTAGATATCTAAAAGCAGTAAAAGCATGACAGTTTTAACTTGGCTGCTTAAAGAAAAGCTTATGATCAAAAGTATACTTACTGGGCCACCAGAGCCAGAAGCTTCCTTAGCATACTTCTCCTCGTCCAAAAACCGAGATGGTATGTCTTTCTCTGAACATGACAACCAATATGGTCAATACATATATTTATATATAATCTGTGAAGGAGTGAATTGAGAAGATAACTGTGCAAACGCATGAGAATAAAGAGTAGTCAATTTTAAAATTAGCACATTAGGAAACTAACCTTGCAAAAATGGCACAGAAACTTCTCCTCCACCAACTCGCAAAACACTTTCTTTCAAGTCAATTATACACTGCAGACAAGATCCACAGCTATAAGAATAGCAGCTTAGAGTAACAACTGAAGGCAATGATATCAGAGAGAGCAACTGAGAATGGTACCTGGTGTTTTCGGAGCATATCCAGTCCAAAGAGAAACTCCATATTGGGAGAGTCCAGCACCAAGAATGAGCATGGGTAAAATATACTCCCAATCTAAAGAAAATACATTCACAAGATAAAAAGGTTGGAGTAAAAACAATAATAGCTCTAAATTTCAGTTAAATTTGCTACCTAATCAAAAAATACAATACCAAAATGTAATTAATCTCAAAATTAGATATCCACGTAAACAAGAGAAAATATATAATCATTATCTACCAATACAGGTCAGTATGCAATAAGATACCCATAACTTGATCAACAAAATTATCCACAAGATCTGTTAATACCTTGATTGGGGCTACATGTATACGACCCAATATTTCTGACTGGCCAACTCCATGAGCAATCCCTCTGTATCGCTGATCTAAAAGTCTCAGCAATCTGGAAACATGACCAGTAAAAAAAACAAATCACATCTTCAATCCGGCAACTTATGAATAAGTACATGAGAACATGTCATTCATTTCAATATCAAAACAGAGCGAGAGAGAAATCCTTCAAAAAGAATGCAATTTTATAGGAACTTGAAATTACATCAGAAAATAGGAAGTCCAAGATGCATACAAGAAGAGTTTGTTGAGACTCATAATGCACAAAACCATAACAACAAAACTTCTCTCTTCCATATTTGAGCATCTACTGCCATATTTAAGCAAAACTAGTCTTCCTCAAACTCATTCAGTGACTTCCACCTAAAGCCAGTTTTTGTTGTTGTTGTAGTTTAATTCACTAGCTTAACATCAAACTGTAAAATCATACTCAGGCTCTTCTGCTCTGTATGCAGAACACATATGACAATACATAATATTCCTTACAATCCTGCCCTCTTTCTATTTTCCTTTTTTTTCCTAACTATGATAGGTTCAGTATAGTGTACAAGAGAAGGAAAAGGTAAGGTAGTTAGTACAGCTCTATTTGAACAGCTGTAACTGACTATTATAAACTGTTCTAGGAGAGTAGGAGGAGCAACTTTTTTCGGGGAACCAGAAAAAAGGTCTGTGGAGAGTGGTATAGTGTGAGTACTGAAGTTCTTTCTATTCCTTGACTCTGTCCCTACTACAATGGTACGGGATTGGCATCAATGAGAAAAATAAAATTCTAGTTCTATTTTTCCATTCTTTTCTAATATCAGTCCATTCAAACTACCTGATTTATGTATGCTGAAAAGAAAACCTGACCAAAGGGAATATATCTGAACTGTACTTTTTACTTAGGATTTACTTACAAATAAAATAATGTACATATACCTATGAATATTTGTGGAAATATTCATACAAATATTCATACCATTCAAGAATGTATAATCTTCACAAGCAATTAAGATGAACTTTACTTCCTCAATAGCACATCTATCAAGATATGTATGAGTAAATTCATAGGCAAGCAGTTGAGCTACTAATAAATTCAATCATTATATGGTATCATAAATGTCTTGGAAGCAAATTTAAGTCAAACCAATTTCTCATACCCACAACGCTCAGCACAGCTTTTTGATATAATGGTAGACTGAGCTCCACTATCAACAAATGCCTGAAACAAAGTGAGAATCTAATTAATGCATGTTCCATTTCATATATCAATTAACAATTGAAATTGAAATCAACAACCAAAAAAGAAAACATATTATATTCTGTGTAGTTTGAACTGAAAGTTGAAAAACAAAAATACTAATTGTTACAAATCACTCACCTTCAATGGGACACCATTAACCTCCATATCAACATACAACATGACCTGAAATAATCCATAAAAACTTGAGCATTATTATGAAATTATAATAAACAAAAAAAGCTTCTAGCATTGAAATACAACTGCAAAACAATCATACATACCACTCTAGCAAAAGCTTCGGGGTTATGTTCTAAAGCAGCTGCCCAATTTTCATCAATCCCTTTCTGAAAGATTGAACAGAACAAACATGATAATATTAATCAGGAAGAGAGGTGTCCAATACAATCAATGATTACAAACAATGCTTTAGCAGACAAGTAATAGATTGCACATAACATGATAATCTAATAGAAACTGAAAATGACTAAATATCTGTCAACTGCACACAAGCATAAACAAGCACAAATTTAATTTGAAAAGGTAATGTCAGTCTTTAGCCAAGATATTATCATAAACAAACTGGCTAGTTAAAGATTCACAAGACAAAGAAATTATATAAAAAGATATGTTTACCCTTATATAAAAAGAAAAAGTGCTATAGTATCAATATAATAAGATATGTTGGGAGGAGAAGGTGGTGAAGCAATTGGAGCAAGCACTGGTGTAGAAAGAAGTTCAAAGGGAAGAGTTGCAAGATATATGGTGGTAGGAGGAGGGCTGTAGGTAAAGTCGTAGAGAAACCAGGTGAAGAAAGAATGGAAAAGAAGGCAGGAAGCAGAGGAAGCAAGAAGGAAAAAAAAATGGAGAAACATAAAGTGAAAAGGGATGCAAAGGTGGGGCAAATTGGTCTTCTTCACATTATTTCTTTCTCAATGCCGTATGAAAGTCTCATCTCCATTAAACAATGGCCCCAATAGGTTCCAGCTGCATTAGTTATTTCCTTCAAAGTTGCAGTGTTAAACAAAACCAGGGAAATACTCGGTTTATTTTATTCTCACCCACTATAGGTCTTTCCATCCCACTTCTCTCAAAACAAGCATATGGTTACTGTAGACTTGAATTAGTTTATTTCAGTACAAGTCTTTCCACCCCACTTGTCTTAAAACAAGCATATGGTTAGAGTAGACTTGAATTAGTTTATTTCGAGAAAATAATTTTGCAGCTTCCTGAGAGAGCTTCTTTAAAAGAACATACTATTTTTCCAATTTTAAGCTAAACCAAATGCATAAATAAATTGAAACATACAGTACATGGCAGTGCCTGGATGGAAAATTCCAAACACAATTGGAAATTGATGTTGTATTGGTATAGTGAATGCATGCGTCAAAAGTCAATCTACCATACACTTGAGTTGTTTTATCTCTAATTAAAAAAATACTAACCTGGCGGATGGCAGCTTCAATCTTCTTTTGTGCTTCAACATCAAAAGGATCAGCATAAAGAAGAGCCTGCCAAAAGTAAGTCAAATAAATTTTAGGAGCAAAATATTCTAACATAGAGACAGACGGTAAAGTCACAAGGAATAAAATTGAATGACTACAAAGGATTAAAGCAGCGCATCATGAGACAACTGAGCTTCAACTCTTGACATGTAAAGAAACAATAATGATCATACAGCCTACTTACAAGTTCTTCTTCTTTCTGACGCTTTAATTCATCTCTTTGGCGATGACGCAATCGCAAAACTTCTTGCAATCTATTCAGATCATTCCCTAAAATAGCTTGTGCCAACTCTGGATCACTCTGTATTTTCCATTATAAAGGTTATAATAAATCCAATCACAAAAGAAAAGAACCAAAATACGAAATAGTTAAACAAATTTACATGTAAACAGCTAATTGACAGGAAAGTTCAAAAATTGTATTTTATTACGAGTGAAAATGGCATATGGTGTACATACACCAGATCTTGATAAATAAAGAATGTGATTAATAAGTGATAAAACAAAACATAACTTACCTGAAAGAGCTGACCCATCAAATTAGAATCTCGTCTTATGTGCTGCTGGAAAGCACCAGGATTAACAGCGGAACCATCGGTATTCAAACTCAAATCATTTGTAGACCCACTGAAATAATTTAAATTTATTACAATAAGTATTTTAAGATATTGGTACATTATATTTCAATTAAACAAAAATTCACATAGAATATATAACAGTAAAAGTCAAGCAGGATGCATCATATGTTGATAACCCAACAATTCTATAGCATGGAATGACTTATCTCTTTTGCTGGTCCACAAAAACATGGAATGGCTTATCTCTTCATTTTTTTACTATCTTCACATTAATTATCCATACCACAAGAATAGTGAGCAAATGAGAGAAATGCATCAAATTGTAGAAATTGTGTCTGATCTCAAAGACTAGTAAGTCTGCTTTCAAGTGGTATGCCCACTAGTGATCTTCCACACTTCCACTACCTCATTTGCAATATTATCACTTCTTTTTCTTACTTACGTTTATCCATAAAACCTTCCTTTTACAAATGGCACTCGATTTAGTTTCATTTTTGCACAACACATCGGTGAATAAAATGTTAGGGCAGAGACGTGATTAGACTAGTAAAAATGGATGGAGCACAGAGTAAGCTGGCTACAACCTAAATTTTGTCCTATCACAGAACAAAAATTGTCAGACTCTACAAACAAACTATATAACAGTGAAATATCAAATTATCAAACCAACTTGAGTACACAATCATAGCCAAGGCACAAAGAATTTCACAGTTCTTCAAATTCTAAACTTCTATCATGTGATAATCCCCAGATTATCTCATAACAGTGCAATTTAACAAATTTGAAAGGTCATACCTAGAAGCGGCGGAGCCGGCCGCAGCACCTGACACCATCATCAGCAAATCATCATCCTTAACACCAAGGGCACTCAACTTCTCAGAATTCCTCATCTCCTTCCCATTGAACAGAAGCTGTTGTTGTTGAAGAGGCACACTAGTCTTCTCATATACACAAGTTTAGCATCAAACAAAGACGATAAGAAATCCAATCACAGAAACACCACACCCAAAACACAATAAAAAAAAGGCCACACAAATTAAAAATCAAACAAGATCCAACATCACCAATTGTTCAAAAAAAAAACATGAATCGACCACGACTCTCACATGGGCCTTGTTTCAGGATTGTCAAATAATGAAAAACCCAGAAGCCATAATTTCAATGAAAAACGGTGTTTCCCAAATACCCTCGCCAACATTCACAAGAAAGAAAATTGGAATAAAGTTAACTCTTTTCAAAACAAAAATAAAAAATGGTTTTTTAAGGTAAAAAAGTGATGGGTAGTGAAGAACAAAAAAACTCACCTCAACCTCGAGCAATGCTTTGACGTTCTCCACCTACCCAAAAGGGAAAGGGAATGAGAAACAGTGATGTGAAAAGAGAAAGATGAAGATAAAAACAAAAAAGAAGGATCTTTTATGAGTACAGATTCGTGGGGATCCACATCCAACGTGAGAATTTGCTCATCAGCAGTCATGACAGTGATCTTCATCTTCAATTTAATTCAACCGTTTCTCTCTTTCTCTCTAGATTCTGTGAGAACGATTTTGGTGATGTTGGGTACTGAGCGAGAGGTTTGGATGGTGGATTAGGTACAGAAAACAAGACTGTTGGAAGACTATCCTATGCTGCCTTTTAAACTCTGTGACTTGTTGAAGAGGTTTGGTTCATTTGGATTCATTCCATGGTGACTTCTCAACTAAGAAAAATTATTAAATATTTGTACCAAATTATATATATGATTTTGTTGGAGATGAAGATCAGTGTAACAAATTGTATATATATACTCAAATGATTATATTAAATAAAAATATTTTAAGAAACTAATCCTTGTTGATAGTTAGTTTTTAATCCTTCAACAACATGATATCTTATAGAAACTGTAATTAATGTTTTATATATTTTATCCTTTTGTTTTTATTTTTGTTTCTTAATTGGATTAAATACTCTTTAAAATAAATTGTTAAAAATTAAAACAAAATCTGTTTATCCTAAGTAAATAAAAAATCTATATACTTAAAAAAATTATTTATCGTATATTTTGGTTAAAAATATTAAACCCTTATTTTTGTATCTATAACAATATATAAAGAGGATTCCCTCTTTTGTGTCCACATTTCATAATACCAAATATACCCTTTACAATATTATTATTTATTAATTTTTTAAAATTAATAATTATTTTTATCTATTTTTTATAAAATTGTTTATCTTTTTTTTATTCATC
>Ga0209589_1012748_pt1 | contig 11282 bp, 9 predicted proteins | sample CowpeawhiteBW_FD_187525 | JGI IMG/M metagenome (GOLD analysis project Ga0209589, IMG submission 187525) | Root nodule microbial communities of legume samples collected from California USA - Cow pea white BW (SPAdes) (version 2) | ecosystem: Host-associated > Plants > Roots > Nodule | place: USA...
TATATATTTATTTTATTATTTATTATTATATTTAATTTATATATATTATTTATTATATATATATATATATATATATATATATATATATATTGATAATAATAACAATTATTAAACATATATATTATTAATAATTATTATAAATCTATATTATTAATTTAAATAATTATTATATATATATATATATATATTATATAATAAAATAATAATGATCTATATAAATATATGAAGTATTATAAAAAGAAAAAAATATATATTTATTACTATAAATATCTGATGCACCATGAGAAAAATAAAAAGTACGAGGATAATGAGATTAAATTTGTAAAGTCTTATATATTATTGGAAATCTCTGCATTTCGTGAGAGATGAAAATTTAAAGCAATTTTTAAGAATTGTTAAAATTTACTTAAAAAAATAGTGCATAAAAATTAAAAATTGAATGGACAAAAATATATTTAATCTTTAAATTTATTTTATATTTCAATCATATTTGAAGATCGTTGAAGTGGTTCGTTAATAAAATTATTTATGATGTGATATAAAAATTGGTTAGATCGGTAGCAATCCCACCTTTTTTTTAATTTTTGACAGGATGTAAATTTTTGGGGAGCAGTTAATGCGACGATATATGCAATCCCACATCTGAAAATAAGCAAAGGGAGGGTCATAGTGATTGCTTCGGTTTGCGCATGGTTCCCACTACCGCTGATAAGTATCTATAATGTATAAATAAACTCTGATATTCATTCATTTTGAAGGTACAGAAAATTGAATCGAAGCAAATTGTGATTAATTGTGATGGTTTGAACGGTAAATGCAGGCGAGCAAAGGAGCGATAGTAAACTTCTTCGAGACTCTGAGAATGGAAGCTGGCAGTGGTATCGGCATAACAATTGCGACGCCCGGTCTTGTGAAGACAGAACTTACATTAAGGGCGAAATGTGAGTTCCAGGATGCTATGAGAAGAGTTCGAATGGGATCAGCTAGTGAATGTGGAAAAGCCATTGTTGAAAGTGCATGCAGGGGAGATATGTATGTTACAGATCCATCGTGGCCCAAAGCCTTGTTTCCTTGGAAAGTCTTTCATCCTCAATTCGTAGATTGGGCCTGCAACCTCATCTGTGCACCTTCTTCAAACAAATCTGCCATCAAAACCAATCTCGTGATGCCACAGCATAAGGCAGAATAAAGTCTTACTTTGCATTCTTCATTCCGTCACCTACTTCACCTTCCAAGTGTTTCTCACAGAGGAAGATGATTCATAATAATTAAAACAAGACTTTACTATTTTCTCTTTTTATTTTCCTTTCTTCTGGAATTATCATGTTCTTTGTTTTTTTTTTCCTCGTTTGACCATGGTTCTCATCATGCCAATATAAAATATTAGAGTAAGGGTTTGTTTGTATATGAGCTCATTTTTTTGTCATGAAAATTTTTATGGTAAAAGAATTACAGAGGTAAGGAGAATAATCTTTGGGAGTTAAGAAATTATCTTTTAGATAAACTACTAGGAAGTAGCTTTATTGAATCCGTTAATACTTACACTAGTTTTAATTCATAGATATTTGATGGATTAAATATGTTTTTGATCCCTCAAGTTTTAGTGAACTTTAAAATTAGTCTCTTTTCAAAAAATTTGACCAATTTAGTCATTTATCTTTAAAAATGCGTGAATTTAGTCATTTTAACCAAATTTTGTTAAGTTTATCTGACTTTTCAAGAGCATTTCATAATAATATTTGAATTGTTTACACCGTTTGATACATATTCGCTTTAATGTTAACTCAAATGTTATCAACAAATGTGTTTAAAATGTCAAATAAACTTGATAAAATTTGGTAAAAAATATTAAATTCACGCATTTTTAAAGATGAAGACTAAATTGGTTAAAAGTTTTGAAGAGAGACTAATTTTAAATTTCACTTAAACTTGAACGACAAAAGACATATTTAACCCTTATTTCATTTGTCTCTTGTTTTTACCTGAACATTTATAAAGGAAATAATTATTAAATGTATTGGAAAACAATTATAAGGTGGTAAAGTTGGAAGGCAGGATGAGTTTAACTTCCCTCACAAACATTTAAAAGTTATAAAATCAATTTGATAAATTTAAAAGAAAGTGAAGGAGATTATCAAATATATATGCGAGCGAGGAACATTGCATCTAAATACAAGTCCGAATCAGTTTTTTTTCTACAAAATTAAGAATTTTTCTTAAATTCATTTTAAATAAGCTTTTTTTTCAGTTTTTTTCCTCATTTTTTTAATGTTTAAGTAATTTTCAACATATGACAAAAATAAAAATATATAATAGACAAGAAAAATTATAACATCTTGAAATTAAAAATTAACAAAAAGTTAATTTTGATTGAAACAATACTAAAAAAATAAAGAGAGTAATAGAAAAAGTGTTATGTTTTTTAGTTTTCGTGAAGTCTTGGATTTATTGCCAAAGATATAACATATTTGTACTCAATATCATGTAATTATAGTCATTTTATAATTTTTAGGTAAAACTTATTCAATATCTTCAAATTGTATTTACTTTAGCTAAATTTAACTAACATATTTAGTATTTAAAATTGTATATATGTTTTGCCATGTTTAACTAATGTATATAACGTTGTGAAATTAGAGATATTTTAGTAGTAATATTCAATATTTTTAAAGCATGTCTATTTTGACACATTTAAATACTATGTTTGCCCTAAACATATTTATTTGTTATCTTTAACCCATATTCAACATCATTAGACAAATTTTGACACATTTAAGTAGCATGTATCCACCATCAATCCTAAAACCATACATGTTTTGCTAGGTCTAATTAACATGGGTTCTTGAGACTATACCTAGTTTACTATACATACTTATCATGTGTGCATACATAGTTTCACAAATCTAATTGACATGTGTTAAGCATTTTTTGACAATACTTATTTGTCATGTCTAATAAACATGTATGCATCATTCTAAGACTATATCAATTTTAGCACATCTAAGTAATGTATATGGTGTCTTGAGCATACACCAACCTTGACACATCCAACCAATTTGTTCATAGTATCTTAAAATCATATAGTTATGTAGACAATTTAAATTAAATGAGATCAAACTTATTTTTGTCACGTCTAACTACCACGCGTTAATGAGATCATACCTATTTTGACATGACATGTATACATGTATTTAGTATCCTCATACCACATTTATTTGATAACGCGTCTGTGATGTCTGATTAACATGCGTTCATGAGATCATACCTATTTTACCATGTCTAATTATCACGTATTAATTAGGTTTTACCTATTTTGTCACAAGCATAATAAATATCACATGTAAATAAGATGTTACCATAAATAATACACTTAGATAAGACCATACCTATTTTGTCACGTCTAACTATCACATATTTACGAGATTAACTATTTTGTCACATCCGACTATCAAGTGTTCACGAAACAATACCTATTTGATCACATTCAATTAATACTTATTTAATATCCTACATGATCATACTTATTTGTCACATCTAAATAACAAAGTACACACCAACTTTGACACATTTAACTAACATGCGTCTTAAGACTATTTTCTGAAACATTTTACTAACACACATCTTAAGACTATTTTTTGACACTTCTCACTAACACGCGTCTTAATACTATATTTGTTGACACATCTTAGTAACACGCATTTTAAGACTATACTGATATATCACGCGCTAAGTTGATTATACGAGATTATACTTATTTAGTCATTTTACTACCACGCGCTAATGAAATCATACCTATTTTACCACGTCTGACTATCCGGATTAGAAGGGAAAAAAAACGCTAAGTGTTGTTTACCTCTAATGCAAAATTAAATGGCATCGTTAAAGAGCTCAAAATAAAGACTGAGTTTGAGTGTCTCTTTCATGTGTCTTTGTCTGGTCTCTTCTTTTCTTCCACCAAAACAATGGCTTTCTTTCATGGAATGTTGAACGTTCTCGTTCCCGCTCTAAGCCTGGCTATTCTGCTACTCATTTTACCACCCTTTCTGTTATTCAAGATTCTCCGCTTCATCGTAAGATCAATTTCTAGAGAGGATGTAGCAGGAAAAGTGGTACTCATCACTGGAGCATCCTCGGGGATAGGCGAGGTACGTTCTTGCATGTTTTAAACCATTTACCTTCCAACGACCTATTAGTTTTTGTAATTCACTGAGGGATTTGGTTTTGTTTCTGGGTTTTTCTGATTTCGTTTCGCAAAGCACCTTGCGTATGAGTATGCTAAAAGAGGGGCGCGTCTAGCACTTGTTGCCAGAAGAGAAAATCGAATCAAAGAAGTTGCCGGCAATGCCAAATTGCTTGGATCCCCAGATGTAATCACCATTCCTGCTGATGTTTCAAGACCCCAAGATTGCCAACGATTCGTTGACTCAACAATCAACCACTTTGGACGATGTAACTTTTTCTCAAGCTTTTCAAAAATGATGTAACTGAATGAATACACACACCACAATGATACATCAACAAGTGCTTATATATATATAGGTTTCTCATTTACTAGCACTAGTTTTTGACATTGATAACAACCCACAACAGAATTAAGCAGAGTGATATATAAATGTGTCTCTCATGCTTTGATTTGGATGTATTTTTATGGTTAATCAGTCGTTAAATATGACTCTCTTTGCAGTGGATCATTTGGTGAACAATGCTGGAATAAATGCTCTCAGCATGTTTGAGGACACCACTGATATCACTAACTTTGCACCCGTAATGGTAAAGAATTTATCTATATTAACTCTTCTCTGCAGCTGGTTAAGAAATAGATTGTGAACATTTCCAATTCATCACTTTCAGATGATAAATCTTTTATTTGACAGGACATTAACTTCTGGGGTTCTGCGTATAGCACTTACTTTTCAATCCCCCACCTCAGACAAAGCAAAGGCAAGATCGTAGCGGTAGCTTCTTGTAATGGATGGTTGCCTGTTCCGAAGATGAGTATCTACAATGTAACAGACCAGACTCTATCAACAACCCAATTAATTAAGCTTCTGTTATGATATAATTCCAGAGGACATAGATTCAGTGACTTTTTTTCAGAAAAAACCACGTAACTTTGTTTAAAAATTGAAGTTGATGATTCCACACATGAATCGTTTCTATTTCTAGTGTCAATCTGTAGCCAATAATGACAATTTATAGCTTTGTAAATTCTTTTTAGGCCAGCAAAGCAGCAGTTATCAGCCTATATGAGACTCTGAGAACTGAATTGGGAAGAGACATAGGAATAACTATAGTCACTCCAGGACTGATAGAGTCAGAAATGTCTCAAGGGAAGATCCTATCCAACGATGGCAAGATGGTTTTTGATCAACAAATAAGAGATGTAAACTATATTTACTTTTAAGACAAAATTTAGATGCAATTTTTAACATGTTTTTCGTTTTATTTCCTAATGTTCTTTCTAATCAGAATTTCAACTTCGCTTCTATAACTCGTATAATTGAAAATGGATTCAAGTTCTGTGCTTGCTTTTCATTGTAAATACTTGGTTCTCTTATTTATTCATTTTGTTTCTTGGCAACAGATGCATGTTGGTGTGATGCCCATAAGATCAGTGACAGAAGCTGCCAAAGCAATTGTGAATAGCGTTTGCCGTGGGGACTCCTACTTGACCGAACCAGCTTGGTTTACGACAACGTTCTATTGGCAGGTATGTTTCCCTGAAATGTTAGGGTTTTTTAACCGCTCATCACTAACTTCGGAGTCTTCTGAGGAGGATCCAGCTACCAGCAAGAAGGTCCTTGATCTTAAATTCTTGAAGAAATATATAAACCCCAAGTCAGTGAGGAGTCCCAATATCAAACCCAACTAAACATCTATTTTATATTACAATCTGGCCATGCCATGTTAATGTGGAAATGATATCTATTGTTGTAAACTGTTTCACCTTGTGAAAAAATAAAAATCATTTGAGGCGTGGCATTAAGTGTTTCTGGTTATTCATATGCGTAGTAGATAACGTTCTCTCAGGTTATAACTGTTCTTGAAGGAAATCAACTGTCACTCTTATCGCTCAGTTAATTGTTAAGATCACGAAAATCTTTTCTATTTTTGTTTTAATTATAAAAATCTTTTTTCCAAAACTGAATGAGTATTTCACTCAATACAGAGAAGTGAAACAATTTTCATTAATCTTCAGAGCTACTCACCAGAAAAATACTGCAGAGTTGTTCCCAGATATGTACATTTATGACTGTTTCAATCACTATAATATCGGGGGTACATTGATAATGAAAATGCCAGAGCAAACTTTACAAAAACTACTTAAGATTACATGTAGCAAAGCTAAAATCCACTGCAGAAGTTACATTTCAAATTACAAGAACAAATCACGTGACCATTCAGGAGTTGCAATACATCCTTAGATGTAGATATAGACAATCTCATCCAACAAATAAACCTCCAACGGGAACACCTTAACACCAAGAACAATGAAAATATACAATACCAATCCGTGCTTCACCAGTACTTATATACCAGGCAACCTTTCATAACATTGTAACCTTGATTCTTTCCTCTTTCCCCCAAAGAGTCATTAGTCTTTTTTTCCAATTGAGAGTATGGTCCACCTACCCCGATTTTTCTCTTCTGCTGAACTGGGATCAAAGGGAAGGCTATTCGTTTGTTTTTGACCAAAATGAACACCAACTTTTCCTCTGGCTAATATTACAAGCATTTCTTACATAGAATACCAGAATACAAGTTGGTGCAACAACAAATGCTCTCTCACATCGTCATTCTTCTATGTCCATCTTAGTTATGCAGGGTCTTGGAACTCGAGTATATGATGGTGACGAGTGTGCAGAATGGTACTACATTCATCATGCATGATATTAAGGTCTGCAATTATTTCGAGCACAACTTTGTCCAGGCCAAATTACAAAATGCCAGTCATGCAGATAATTACGGGGATAACTCAATCGGATCCGTAGGGTTTTGAACTAGTGCAGGTTGAAGAGACTTCAGCCTTCTCAGAAGTAACCATGCATCAGACTGCGGACAACCTTGACTCATCTCTAGAGCAAGTGGAAGGGGAGATTTTTTATTGAATTCCACAAGAATTATTCCCTAGACAAAAAACGTGAATATGATAATTAACAGAATAAAAAACGATTAATTCGTAGTCAATCCAGCTAACTGCGTAAAACTTGCGAGAATCTGTCAGATTCCCTTGTATCTACAGCTAGAGAATTTTTATTTACCTCAAAGTTTGCTAAAAAGGCTTGAAATTTACGCATTGTATCCTTCATTTGGTGTACGATTTTTGTGTCAGGAGAAGAAAGAGCCGCAGTTACCTCCTCAGGAGAATAACCAATTCCTTTCTCTACAACCTAAATTATTTCTCTCAGTGATTAACTTCTTACAGTTAAAAGATAAAGACCAATGGATAAAAGCTTGAATTCTAGAGCAAACTCACATTATGATCGACAAGGATTTCAGAAATAAGGCTACCATCGTCTACATATGCCTGAAGTTCATATGTTGTCCTTTTCTTAAACTGGAATCCTTTTACACCAGTCAAAAAGCACTACAAAAAAAATATACACGTATACTTAGAAAGAATTAAGATTGCAAAAGCTCTGACCTAAGCATCAGTTGGAAGAATGAAGACATGCTCCGAAGAAAATTCCACCCGAGAGCCAATTTCACCACAGAACAGCAACAAATGGCTCATATTCAAATCTCAAACTCAAAAACGATATGACATAATATAAACAGGATAGAATACAAACAAGAGGATTCGGATCACAGAAATTAACGTTGTAGTAAAACATGTGGGTAACTAGTCATTCCAAGTTTCCAGCTACTCATACTCAAAAACCAAATGCACGAGATAGTTTATCATCTTACCTTGATTTTCCCCTGAACGGAAGGAGCTTCCTCCTTGATTTTAGCCCACTTAGCTGACAAACTAGCTATGTATGTGAAAGGAACCTCTTGGTCTCTAGACAGTATGAGTGGATGGTCAATGGCATCAACCATCTGGACATCGCTAGTGTCTAAAACAGTGGATGAGGTTCTTTGCAGATGAGTAGTATCTGTAGCAACAGGAGTTCTATCTGTATCTGTGTCAATATTGACAACAACAGGAGAGCACTCAATACCTACAGAATTTTCTCGTGTTATATTAACTGAGTCCATATGTGCCGCTGCAACATTTGAATCCATGTTAGAATACTGATGGTCAATAGAACATTCCCTTGCATTAGAAGCATCTATGTGCATATCCTTGGCCCTTGAGATTACAGAAGAGAGTTGGTTAGACATAGGACTAGCATGGGATACAGGATCGGTATTCCTAGGCGTATCCACATTCATGGCGTTGGAATGTGATGACATGCAGGGTATTGAATTAGAAGCAGCACTGCGTGCACCCATGGACAAAGTATCTTCAGTTGGTAAGTTGTTAACAGGGCTAGGTATGCTCTGGCCAGCACCTGTAGTTAATGATTCATGAAGAACAAACAAGGACAAAGTCGGGAAATTGTCAACATCATAGATGTGCGCTACCATCCACACACATAAATACTTTTATCTGTAACACAAAGTGCACCTTGGTTGTTTTCTTGGAAAGAAACATTACTGTGCAGCGTGGAGCCATTGCACGCACGATTATCAACCCCACCTGGAGGCCATGCAGCAAGTGTTGCTCTAGTTGCTAAAGGAGGGAGCTCTCCATTTTTGTTTCTGCATGAGGACAATGAAGACCACTAAATCAAGGTTTACCTATATGCAGCAGAATTACATATGGTAATAGTATAAGGCAGCAAAAAAGTTTGCACCAATGTAGCTTCCACATCAAGATATCATACAACTTCCAATTGTGCAGTTTGGTCCAAATAATCAAATTGCAATAATTGATACCTTTTCCCCCTAGGTGGCTTGTTTATTTCTTCAACCAGTCGTTTTCGAGCAGCATCCAGCTCCTCAACCAATCCCCCCAAAATTTCAATGGTTTCAGGGACCAACATTAGAAGTCCACGACGCACATGTACATTAGAGATAGCAACCTACAAGTGTCAAATAAACACCTCTACATCACTATCAGTGACAAGTAACTTAACCAAAACAGTGTGGAAATCATAAACCCAGAGATTGCATATGGAAGTGAAAACCCCAAAGAGAACCACACACAAAACAAGAAAATTAAGAATAGACCGAATAGGAGTTTCATCCCGATAATTCACTACACAAAAGCATGCATTAATAGATCACATAGATTACCAAAGTTAAACTCCAATTCTAATCGAAAAATAGCACCAGGCAGCCTAAAGAACTATATTTAAGGTTTATCCCATCCAAATTAAAGGAAGGAATGCCACAACAGAGAAAGAAACCTTTAAACCAGAAGAGGCACAAACTTCAAGCGCTTTGATAGGCCTATACTCCATTCCAAATACTCTCTGAACACCATCAGTCATTGACAACTTGAGGCACCTCTTAGGTCCAGGAGGTGCTTGTTCGTATCTTCCTCGTAGGTTACAAGTGATATTAATTATTTCATCAACCTACAACCATGAATTGAACATTGCGGTGAAAATTCACAAGTCTCCAAATTCCACAAATAAAAATTGACAGCACTTACGTATCAAAACAGCGGAAAATACATATCAACAAACCATCTAACGATGAAATAGATACATGTGTATGACAATTATACAAACAAGAAGAAAAGGCCCACCTGCAAAACGTAGGGACCAGGGAGAACGCGAAGGTGCATGGAATCGACGTTGGGAGGGAGAACGCCGGCGCCACATGAATTCATGTCGGCGAAGAGGAACTGCTCGAAACAACGTTTGGCTTTGGCGGCAACGTCGAGGTGTTCGAAGGACGCAACAGAGGCTTGGAGTTGGCGGAGACAGGAGGCGAGCCAGTCTCTCTTGAGAGACAGACCGAGGCGGCGGAGGAAGTCGGAGACTGGACAGGAAGGGGAGGGCGGGGAGAGGCTTTCGGCGACGTCGATGAAGTCTTCATCGTCGGAGATTTCAACGGGAACCGCCGGAAAATGTGGCTGTGGCTGTGGCCGTGGTTGGGATTGGGGTTGGAGTGGGTGTTGTTCTTCTTCGTCGGTGTCGGAATCGAGTCTGAGACGGCGCACGGGCATTTCTGCAAATTTTTTAAAATGTGAAGTGGCTCTCTCACCTTTTCAGAATGAGGAGGGAATTGGGTCTCTACTCCACTCTCCAGCGCGCGAGGGATTGAAATTTGTGATTTTTCGTTTTTGCTCCTGAAGTTGGGCCTAATTCATTCTTTCCCCACCCTCGTAATTTTTCAATCCACCCCCTATTTTTTTGAAAGAGACACTGTTTCCTTTTCTTCCTACCCTTCTCCACTCTTAGGTGGCCAACAATGGTTTTCTACTCAGATTATTTACAAACATTTTTGTTATTTAATTAAAAATTAAAATTTAATTTATTTATTTAAGTTTTTTTATAAATAAATATTAAATATTGCATTATCTCGTAGATATGTATGTCAACATCTCACATCATTATGTTATTTGAAGTACATAACTAAATATGTACATGTAGGTGTTAAGTTTCATAGGAAGAGTTTTACTCTAACATTTATGATTATCTATAAATTTAATGTCAAATAATATATTAAAATTAAGTCATTCATAAACTTTTCTAAATAACTTTCACAGACCATGTTTGTCATTTACTTGTACCACAAATACATGTAAAAAAATACCAGAATATTTGAGATTTGTCAAATATCAATTTTAATAAATTTAACATAATATAACATACAAAAATATAATAAAAACAATAGAAAAAGTTAAAAGAGATGATTGGAAGATAAATTTGATATAAATTTTTATTTTATTATTATTATTATTGTAAAGTTCATTTTGTATTGTTTTTTAAAGATCCATTTCTTTTTATGTTCAAACTTTATTTGGATAAATACACAAAGTGTGAAACTAAATTATGAATTTGATTATTAGAATTAAAGCGTTAAATATTTTTGTTTTGTATACAAAGTAAATATATTATATGATTACTTTAAAGTAAGAAATTTATAAATGATAGGTTAAAATACTCTTTTAGTCCATGTTTTTGTTGAAAAATCTCAAATAGGTCCTAAAATATTTTTTAGTCTCAATTAGGTCCATATTTTTGAAAATGTGTAACAATTAGGCCCATTCCGTTAGTATGATGTTAACGGTGTTAAGGACATGCCACGTGTCAGCTCCTCATTTTTTTGAATTTTTTATT
>Ga0209589_1012751_pt1 | contig 11281 bp, 5 predicted proteins | sample CowpeawhiteBW_FD_187525 | JGI IMG/M metagenome (GOLD analysis project Ga0209589, IMG submission 187525) | Root nodule microbial communities of legume samples collected from California USA - Cow pea white BW (SPAdes) (version 2) | ecosystem: Host-associated > Plants > Roots > Nodule | place: USA...
ATTTCTAAAGTATTTATTTCAAAAATGTATAAGGAAATATTTAATTCTATATTGAATTATATATATATATATATATATATATATATGTATATATATAATTTATATATTTAAAAACATTATTTTTTTAAAAGTTGAGAGTTACAATTTTGTGTACCTATATCATCAATTAAGATTTTTGAATGTCTTGTTGTATGTGATAAGATGTTTTTGTAATTCAAGATTCTTTCAGTTTTTTATTCATACATTTTTTAAATTTATTTTTTCAATGAGATTAAGGGGAAAAGGAAGTGAGTTGGTGGTATGATAGTGTTGATATGAGATGAGTGAGAGAGTCCAAAAACATTTGTTGAAAAATGTAAAGTTGTGTCTAAAACAATTGCAAAATTGTTAAGAAGATAAAAATACATACTTATTTATTCTGCGATATTAATGTTGTACAAAACATTTATGGTTGAAAGATACAACATTCATTTAATGTTTGTGTCAAAATCAATGCATGAGATAAGAAGATGTGGTAGAGTAATTTATTGATAAAAATATGCAATTGAGTCCTCTATTATATGTTTATTGACAAATTCACAAAGTTTAATCTCCCTACATCTTTATGAGAAATATATATTATATATTATAAATTAAATATATTTATTTTGTTATATATTCATTATTATTTCTTTTTGTTCTTACTATTTATTATGAGTTAATTGTTGTTTATTATTCATTTACTTGTTCCTTTATTTGTAATCTTTGCGTCTAGGTCTAATAATGACTAAACTTTGAATTCAAAAGATTTTTTTTTATAACAAAAAACATGAAACATTGTAAACACACATAGTTTTTTAAAATAAAAAATATTGTTAAAAAATTCAATGAGAGTGTTGTGATTGTTTATATATTACTATAAAACAAAATATCCAAAAATGTTTATATTCAAAAGTAAAAGTACGAAAACAAACAATATTTATTTGTATGTATAATGTGTCAAGTTAATATATTAACCGAAATGAATTTTTTCAAGAATAATTATTGTAATACTTTATTTCATGTCTCTAATAATATATAAATAACAACATGAATTATATATATATATATATATATATATATATATATATATTTTAAATGAAAAAAATGAAGAAATAGTTTAATGATTGATTACAAAAGTGAAGGTAAATTTCGGCATTACAAAAAATAAATTGTGGCTTTATATGTTTAAAAAGATTGTAATTGAGTGCTACATACAAAATTTTTTAAACTAAACACACTGAAGAAATAATATTTTGGGTTTATTACAAAATATAACATATTGTGCATTTACAAAATATATTGTGCACTTAGTATAACTTGTAATTACACGTGACCTTCTCCAAAACTCTACAATTAATATTTTCATTGTTGAATAACTTACGATGAAAACACAAATAAGTTGATACAACCATGTGAATACAATATAAGTTAATCCACAAATTACATCCATATTGATAAATTGCTTGACAAAAAAACATTTGATCCTATATTTGATTCAAGTACACACATAATTAGTTACATGAATTATCATTCCCTATATCTCATTACTTTGATGTTTTGGTTTAGTATTTTCTTGTCAGCTATCACATTTCTATATTTCGTGGTAATTACAGAACTCTTTCCATCTACTGCCAATCTTAGTTGACACTCTTGGACAATTTATTAACAATCATTTGCATTTTTTTTAGTTAAATGATCCACGAAGAACAACATTTTTAGTTTATCTTTGAAAAGATGCTTTGAAAATCTAAAGATAAATTCTTCTAAGAAATAAACTTGTGTATAAGTGAGTAAAAACTATGCAAAGACCTTTCTATTTTATTTAATGAAACAAATTAGAAAAAAAAGACCATGTATTTCAAATTAATTAATACACTAACATGAGCAAAGTGTAATGGAGTGAATTTTTAATATATAACTACATACGAAAGTTAATAAAATATAGGTTTACATGTCATTTGATATTAATATTAAAAATAATATTTAAAAACATTTTCAAATAATATTTTAAAAAATTTAAATAAAAATTAATAATTACGATTGAAATAAAAAATATTAATTACGATTTTATAAATATATAAAAAAAATTATATATTTTATATTTTATGAAAAAAATAATTATTTTTTTATATATTTAAAACTTAATAACAAACATAATGAGTATTTATGAATGTACACGGTAAGGCCTAGTTTTCTGCCTTAGTGTTTTAAGGGTTGCCCTTAACCTAATGGGCCTAAAGGCTGGCCCAAGGAGTAAAATCATACCCTAATCTGCCCTAATAGGTCTCATTTTCCTTCACTTTCAGAAACAGTACACTCCTTGCCTCCTTGAGCAGCTACGCTCTGCTAGGGTTTTGTCGCCAACATTCTTCGAGCTAGCCCAAGCCAGATTCCACCCACGTAAGTCGACTTCGAACTCTAACGTCACCTTTGGGCAAACTTTTACCGTTAGGGTTTCGTAGTAACTCGTGCTTATTCTGTCTTACCGTTTGTTTCCAGCTCTTTGGCCACCTTTAGGACAGTCGTGCTCTCCGTGTGCATATTGGGGGGTTTTCGGCTTAACTCTTTCAGGTAAGCGAAGCTAGACCTTACTGTATCTCCGGTGGGATCTGCCTATTTTATGAGCTTGTGATGATTTAATGGTCTGTGTGAGAATATGAGTGTCTGAGAATGCATACTTGAATTGTTGGGGGGTGCGTGGGTGGCTGTTGCTCGAGGAAACAGTGGCGGGTGTTGGTTTTCTCGCCAGGCGAGCTAGACTCGCCTAAGCGAGATTATCGGAGGCTCGCCCAAGACTCAGTCACTCGATTTGTCGCCTAGGCGACTTGTGTTTGTTTTGAGCGAGGAGTGCTCTCGCCTAGGCGGGAAGGAACTCGCCTGAGCGAGACCTCGCAGAGTCACCTGACCCCTTGTCGCGCTCTCGCCTAAGCGAGATGGGATCCGCCTGAGGTCCCTCTCGCCTGAGCGAGCCCTGCTAGCTTGGGCGAGGCAGCGGGCAGGTTTTGATGTTGTTGTTGAGTGTTTCGCTGATGTGTGGTTTGTTATCTGATTCCATATGCTTTACGAGATGGGTTGTGTGATGATGGCATGATTAATATGTTCCATTTGAAATGGAAATGGCATGTTAGTTGATTTGGTATGAATTGAAAAGCACGGGTTGTATGAACTGTTGATTTTACACGATATTATTGTTATGAGAAACTCTTGGATGGTGGGTGGAACATGATTAAAGTATGGGTAAGGCATAATTCCATGTCTCTTGTAATGAGAGATATTGGTGGCGCCTCATCGGTTGGACGTAATTCCATGAATCCTCTTAAGGGGAGTCCCTGGTGGTGCCTCGACAAACGGACGTAATTCCACGGGGGGTCGTGGTGGTACCTCAGGGACAGGGCGTAATTCTACGAAGGCCACGTGGTGGTGCCTCCTGTAAGGGTGTAATTTCGTGAAGACCTCACGGTGACGTCTCAATACTAGGACGTAATTCCACTGCCACGTGGTGGTGCCTCAGGTACATATCCGGATAGTCAAGTCTTAGGTTTTGATATGGATGAGTACTTCACATGTGGGTGTCTGCTACGTATCATTGAATGTGAATGGTATGTTGAGTGAATGATATGATGACTTCTTCGCTAGCTTACCCTTTTGCTTGCTTGTGTGTTATGTGTGGACTCTACCTTTCCGATGATCATCAACCTTGTTGATGTGAGCAGATGTGAGAACTTTTGGTGGTGGTGATGGTATTGGGGATGCTGCAGCTTGACGCATTGGACAGGTGTTGGGCCCATTACCAGCGGATTATATTACTTATGTTTTATTGAACGAACAAGACCTAATATTTCTTAATTATGTTGTTCAGTATATTTTTGGGTGGGCCATGTGGGGCCCTTTTCTTGTAATTCGGGTATATTGGACGTATTGTATACATTCTTACCCTAAACCCCGTACTCTCTGATTATTCATGTATGTGATGTTTTATTAATGGAGGTTATTCAGTTTTTGGGACGTTACATTTATGGTATCAAAGCGGTCGATCCTTAGGTCTGTGGACTTGGGTGTCCGCTTAGCTTTCTCTGTGTTTTTCTGAGTATTCTTCGCTAATTCCTGTCTTATCAAGCCTAACCATATGTTTTTCTGTGTGTCAGTGGGCTATGGCACGATCTCGTAGGACTCCGCAATCTTCCCAGGGCGATGTGTCGGACATTACCAGAGCAATTGAGGCAATGGTAGCTGCTGTGACGCAGCAAAGCACGACAATGATGCAACAACATGAAGCATCAATGCAGCGACAGGCGGCAACGCTTGAACAGCAGCAACTGGTGATGCAGCAGATGGAGGCTGCTAGGGCGGCTGCTGAGGATGCTCACAGGCAGCATATGGAGGCCCTCCGCCAGCTGGAGGAGAACAGGGTAACTACCCCTACTTTTGGCCTGGAGCCCCGACCTACGGCCAGGGAGTAGAGTCTAGAAGACTTTTTGAAACATCACCCAGTGAAGTTTGGAGGCAAGACCAGCCCAGTGAAAGACCTGGAGAGGATATTTGACGCTAAGATGTGCCCAGAGGAGAGTAGACTGGCATTCGTAGTATACATGCTCACAGGTGAGGCTGAGCATTGATGGGTCAGCATGAAGTCCATCATGGAGGAGAGGCAGGAGCCAGTTACTTGGGATATCTTCAGGAGGAAGTTTCTCTTCGAGTACTTCCCGGACAGCGTCAAATACGCTAAAGAGGTAGAATTTTTACAGTTGACCCAAGGAAGCAAGTCAATGATTGAGTATGCAGAGAAATTCAAGCACCTCAGTCGTTTCTACACCATGCCACTAGACGAAGAGTGGCGATGTCAGAAGTTCGAGAACGACCTCCGTGGAGACCTCCGTTTGATGGTGGCCCCACTATCCATCAAGGATTTTGCCGCCTTGGTGGAGAAGGCGAAGGTCATGGAGAAGATGAAGGTAGAGGTGGAGACTCAGCACTCATCCCAGCAGAGAGTGGGAGGACCATCTGGGTCCAGGCACAAGCACGAGGAGAGGAGGAAGCCCTACACTAAGCCCCATTTCCAGTCCTAGGGGTCTAGGGAGTCTTCTTCCCAGCAGAACAGGATTCAGTGCTACCACACAAGAGGAATGTTTGCCCCCAACTTGCAGGCTTAAAGAAATGCAACAACTGTGTGGCAAGGAGGGCCACTTTGGGAGGAACTGCCCCACCCTTGCTAGAGCAGTGACGCGACCTCCAGTATAGGCTCCTGCACAAAACCAACAGAGGTACAGAGGCAACAGGCCTCAGGCGACCATACACCATTAAAAATTATTGTTTATAATTATTAATAAATATTTATATATTATATTTAAAAATAATATTTTATAACTTCTTTGTATTAAAATAACATGACATTATCATAATTAAAAAATAATTTAATATTATTAACAAATTCTGTTAATAAAATAATAAAATGTAACAACAATTTTCAATTAAATCCAAATATAAAATTCATAATTAAACAATAATAATAAACAATGGTAATTGATCAAAATATAATTATTAATTTAAATAATAATATTAAACAAAATTAATATTATTAATATAATAATAATATGTATAATGGATTGAAATATATAATGATCGATTAAATAATAATAGTAATAATCATTAAAGAAATTTTTTGAATACAATATAATTAATGATTAAATTAATAATAGTAATAATTACAATATTAATATTAATGATTAAAAAAATTATTCAAAATCAAATATATGATTTTTTTAATATAATTTAAATTCAGAAAGTCAATTTAAATTAGAAACTCATGAATTAAAAATATTGAATACAAGACAAAAGTATTAGATATGTAACACTGCTACCATTCTCTCCTCTACTGGTATTGTACATTGTACATTAAAAATGTAAGAATAGTAAGTTTCAAATCCAAATTCAATTATTTAAAATTCAAATTTTAATGGTGGACAATATAGACTATTAATTAAATAATTAAATGCACATTAGGTGATGATGGAAGAGGAGAACTAAGTATGACAAATTGAGAGGTTTTGAAACGTTTACAAAAAGATTGAATTAAAAAATATATTAATTATAAGTTATAATACATTAAATCAATTAATCAATTAGGTTGTAAAAATATTTGAAGTGCATTATATATGGATGGATTTGGTAGATGTGTTGAATTTGAACCATCATATGACACTGCAATGTTTGAAAGTGCATCAAGTGTTATAAAACATCATTGGTAAATGTTCAAACAGATGATGATGATGATAACAAATTTGGTAACGTAAACCCTAAAATTGGTAATGTAAATGGTTTTACTGATATTACCTCCTTATTGAATATACGTTTTGGTGAAATTTTTTCTGAAAGAGATTGAGTGAATACATTTGTCCACATGGTACTTGAGTAAATGATAATAGTAAACAATGCAAAAGAGGTTTCATTGTATCTGATAATACAATATTCAATCAAATGTTCAAACATATGATGATCACAAACTTAGTGATGTAAATGAAGTATAAAAGATTGGTGTTTAAATGTCAACAAAAAAGTTGTTGGATTGAATTGATTTTGACAATAAATTTCTTTAAGAAAAATGTATTTTACTAATATGAAGATGACCGGTTGAAATGTTGGGATCAGAAAAAATTCAATAATGAAAACATGTTGGAGATGGAACAACATCTTGAGCATTTCAATCATAATTGTGGATTTAAAACTCTCTTTATTAAGTAAATAATAATACTATTTAGTAAAAGCAATTATTACATACTTTTAAAGAATTTATACGCTATTATTTTAAAGAAATTTATATTATTACAAATTAGGAATACATTAAAAAACCTACTCATCGGAAGATGTGTTTTCAAGAGTTGGAATTAACAAAGATTTTGTAATACAAAGAGATTTTACAATATTTCTTAAGCAGTGCAAAACTTCAAATTATCTTGGAATCATTTACATCAAATGTAATTATAATCTTGGAATATGAAAAGTATTAATGACGATAAAACGTTTAATTTCTAATATATATTTAATTTAATTTAATTTAAATTGTAATATTTATTCAATTCAATTTAAATTTATTTATTTATTTTATAATAATTAATTTTATCCATTAATTTCATATGTAGATTTTTAGTTCGTATTAATAAAGAATATAATGTGATACAAAAATTCATATTAACGTGATATCTTTAAAAGTTGAACAATATTTTAAAAATTTCTTTAAAAGTCTTTATCCATTTTGTCTTAAAATATAAAATAGAAAATGTAACACCCCATTTAATTAAGTACGTGAAATTAAAGGAATGTCACGATAAAGATAACATAAAACACGGTCTGGGATCAACTCCATACAACCCATGGCACACCACGATGCCCAAAAGAAACTAGAGGAAAAGTTAACCAGAATGCATAAAACTAAGGACGAACAGATACATGGGTCGCAACCCTGAATGAACTCATGCAGAAATAACAACTAGTCCCCGCGGACTATGCAGCAGAATCTCCATTTCCTTGCTGGCCTCTGGAACCTCGCCCATCTGCTCCCATCAATCAAATTGATGATCATCGCAACAGAAAAAGCCACACCACAGAACATACAACAAACAATAGAAAGGGTAAGCTAGAGCCAATAACACATTCGTCATACAGTCAATTATATTTTCACCATCCCATACTCATACAACAACCAAGCCTGTAATGACTCTCCATTCAATACACTACGACTCGACTCGACTCATCCGGATACGTATAACTTGGTCGAATTCAGCGGATGCTTGCACTTGTGGTGGATACCTCTGCTCAACCCCGAGCTGCTCGATCCTGAGCTATGTAATACAAGTGTTACGATGAATCAAATTTCCCTCACCACAAGGTTAGCCCTTAATGGATTTCAGGCCTTCTGCTACTCTCACCACAGGAATCAGTCCGCTCTAGGTGAGACTAATTGGCTCCTCAGAGTATCAGGATGCAACCTTACCTTGAATCCTTACCTAGTTATACAAATGGGTCACCACCAAGGACACCCCTGTTAGTGGGGAAATGGAATTACGTCCCGATCACTGAAGCGCGACCCTGAAGGTCTCATCCAGAGACCCCAAGGAATTATGCACTGACACAGATCAACCAAAATCACACAGCAAAAGAATGTTTACCATGCATAGATATACCTTAATCATATCACCCTTAAAAGCCAAAGCCTTTCATGTTCCAGACTCACCCATTTCAACTCGTCACACACCATCATGCTCATAGGATCTCAACTCATCTCGTTTTCATGTCACGTTAATAATAACCAACTCACGTAGTACACATACCAACTTTCATATCAGACCCATCATCTACAATTCATGTTTCTTGCCAAGCATGCTTAATACTCCATTATATACATATTTCCCATCATACAATTCATACTCAAACCAATATCAATCATCCAAGAATAGACAAATACCCAAACAGCGGATTGCCTCGCCCAGCCCCTCGCTCAGGCTCAAGGGTCTCGCTCAGGCGAGACGTGCTCGCTCAGGCGAGCCCCCTTCGCCTAGGCGAGGGCTTAAAAAGGAAGGTAGGAGCACATGTGGGATCTCGCTTAGGCGAGAACCCTCTCGCTTGGGCAAGATGCTTGCTCGCTCAAAAAGCCAAGTTGGTCGCCTGGGCGACCTTTCACGCAAAAGTCTTGGGCGAGCTCCCTGTTCATCTCGCCTAGGCGAGACTGGCTCGCTTGGGCGAGATTAACAGGTCTCGCCACTGTTTTTCACTGTCCTCAACACAGTTCATGCCCAAACAACAACACAAATCATGTCATACACTTACAGTCACATATACACATGAAAATCACAGAACAGCATCAAAACGAATAACATTGCATCAGGCAATAGGGTTTTAGCTTCCCTTACCTGGAAATAGCTAGCAAAATGACCCGACGCGCCCTTTATACCGAACACACGAGCACAACAACTCAAGGAGCGAACGGAAGAGCTGAAAAGATGGCGGAACAGAAACACGATATGGTCACTAGGAACCCTAGCTGGAAAAGAAGGAAATGAACTATAAAGACGAGTATGGGCTGACCACAACACTTACATGGAGTAGAAGTCCCTTTTGCTTACGTGACAGTCGAACGAAACCTAGCGGAGGGGGTGACGGCTGCAGCTCAAGGCAAAGGCAAAGTTTTTCTGAAAATGGTAAGGTACGTTAGGTTTAGGGCAGACCTAAAAACTTTATACGTTGGGCCGGCCTTAGGCCCACTTACAAAGGCAGCCCACAAACTTTAGGGCAAAAATAAAAGGGGCCTCACATTCTTCCCAACAAGAAAATTTTTGACCTCAAAAATAAAGATTCACCAGGCAAACAGATGTGGATGTGATTTTCTCATGTCCTCCTCTAGCTCCCAAGTCGAGTCACCCGTCCTCCGATCCTAGATGACTTTAACAAGACTGACGGTCTTTCCACGGTGTTCCTCAACTTTGCTATCCTCAAGAGCGATTGGTGGTACCTCCACTGTGAGATCTTCCCTTATCTGTATATCCTCAGTTTCCAACACATGGGCCGGGTCGAACACATACTTCCTCAGCTGTGAGACATGAAACACTGGATGAAGGTTTGCCAACTGCGGGGGTAAAGCTATCTCGTAGGCCACCGGTCCGATCCTCCTCGTGATCTGATATGGGCCAAGAAATTTAGGCGAAAGCTTCCTTGAGCGGAGAGCCCTTCCCACGCCCGTGGTTCGGGTCATCCTCAAGAATACATGATCTCCCGCTGCAAACTCCAAAGGCCTCCTCCTACGGTCCGCATAGGCCTTCTGCTTACTTTGAGAAGCCTGCATCATATCCCTCACCATCCTCACCTTCTCGGTGGTCTGCTCTAACAACTCTGGTCCAACCAACACTACCTCTCCATCCTGATACCAGCAAAGAGGTGTCCTACACCTCTTGCCATAAAGAGCCTCGTATGGCGCCATGCCAATGCTCGCATGAAAACTATTGTTGTAGGTAAACTCAATCAAAGGCAGTACCTCATCCCAAGCTCCCAGGTGGTCCAGTATGCAGGTCCTCAACAAATCCTCTAATGACTGGATCGTCTTCTCAGACTGGCCATCAGTCTGAGGGTGATAAGCTGAACTCATGGTGAGCTTGCTACCCATAGCACCCTGTAGCGTCTGCCAAAACTGGGACGTGAATCGCGGGTCTCTGTCGGAAACTATGCTCGAGGGCACTCCATGAAGTCTTACTATCTCCTTAATGTACAACTGGGCCAGCTTGGCCATAGACATTCTCAAGTTCATCGCCAAGAAGTGTGCACTCTTGGTCAGTCGATCTACTATCACCCAGATGGTGTCATGTCCTCTAAAAGTTCGTGGAAGATGAGTCACGAAATCCATGGAGATGCTGTCCCATTTCCACACTGGTACCTCCAACGACTGTAGAATGTCACCGAGTCTCTGATGCTCCACCTTCGCCTTCTGACACGTTAAACAAGCTGATACAAACTAAGCCACATCTTTCTTCATCCCCTGCCACCAGAAAGTTTCCTTAAGGTCCTGGTACATCTTAGTCATGCCGGGATGCAAGCTAAAACGATTTTTGTGTCCTTCCTCAAGGATCAACTTCCTCACCCCTGCATCATCAGGTACGCATACCCTACCCTGAAACCGCATTATACCATCATCACCCAAAGCAAAGTCTCTAGCCTCATTTGATCCAAGATGTTCTCTAACTCTGTTCAGACCAGCATCCAACAACTGCCTCTCTCTGATCGAGTTCAAGAAGTCACTAGATATAGTAAAGGTACTACACCTAATGGACTCGGACCCCAACTCCACCTGTATCCTCATGTCTCTGAACTTCTCTAGTAGCTCTACCTCTTTTATCATGAGATCTGTCGTATGTACCGTCTTCCTACTAAGAGCATCTGTCACCACATTTGCCTTCCCCGGGTGATATAGGAGTTCGAAATCATAGTCCTTTAGGAATTCCATCCATCTCCTATGTCTCATGTTCAGCTCCTTCTGATCAAACAAGTACTTTAAACTCTTGTGGTCGCTGAACACTCGAAACTAAGCACCATAAAGATAGTGCCTCCAGATCTTCAAGGCAAATACTATCGCTGCCAACTCAAAGTCATGAGTGGGGTAATTACGCTCATGCACCTTAAGCTGTCGTGAAGCATACGCCACCGCCTTCTTTTCTTGCATCAAGACACAACCAAGTCCGAGATGAGACGCGTCGCAGTAGACTTCAAACGGTTTCCCCAC
>Ga0209589_1012754_pt1 | contig 11275 bp, 4 predicted proteins | sample CowpeawhiteBW_FD_187525 | JGI IMG/M metagenome (GOLD analysis project Ga0209589, IMG submission 187525) | Root nodule microbial communities of legume samples collected from California USA - Cow pea white BW (SPAdes) (version 2) | ecosystem: Host-associated > Plants > Roots > Nodule | place: USA...
TATATATATATATATATATATATATATATATATATATATATATATATATATTTATAAATTAAAACATAGAAGAATTTATTTAATTTTAACAAAAAGATTTCTAAGAGTGAAAGAGAAAGAAGAAATGATACAAAACTGAAAGCATAAGGGAAGTCTTTAAGTTGTTCATTTACTATGTGAGAAACTTCTTTTTCAGCAAAACCTATATTTGAATCTCTCGTGCACAAACTGCTCTAAAGAGTCTTAAAAAATCTATGCTCTCAAAAAATATACGCTTAGCATGTCTCACTCAACCTCTAAAATATGCTGAACTTCAATATTCTCAATATTAAAAAGGATACGTTTGACTTTCAAACTAAAAAATTGCTTTCACAATGAATTTGATTTATCCTTCAAAGGTTTTTCTACTTCAATTCTTCCTTTCTTTTTTCTGAAAAAATAATATAGAACCAAGAAGGTATTAGACCTCAATTATTACCAGAACCGATATCTAATACCCATTTTATGATTTGATTTGGGTTTTAACCGAAGCATAAAGTAAGCGTTTTTTAAATATATTATTTGTTTTTGTTTCTTTCTACATATTGAACCTGCAGAGAATATACCAGAAAACTAGTCCAAAAATAGAACATTTTATTTATCAAACCAGAATAAGTTACAATACTTAATGGACTATCATTACAATAAGATGTTATCCTTACAACAAATAAATGTACTAAATACTATTATACATTTGTATAATGTATTTTGTTTAGGCTATCCTTAAATACTTAATGGACTTATTAGCGATCGGTGTAGGAGGCAATGTGACAGCAACAAAACATTGTTTTGAAACGAAGGAGAAGAAGAAGACGACACAAAAGAAGTGGCCACCTCTGCAAACATTTCACGATTTTGAGCCTTAGAAACACCTTTAGGTCTCTATTAAAAATCGAAGCCTAAAATCAAATCTGCTTCAGTTTTTTATAAACTCGAGACCTAAAAAGGTGTGGCTAGTGACAATTTTGAAATGAACTTCTAAACCTCAATTATGAATGAACTAAAACATATATTGTCATTATGTCTCGATTTTGTTGGAACGAAGGTCATTTCGCATATAAAATAATTTATAAAATGACAATTTTGTGAAGCAAACTTATAGGTACCAGTTTTGAGTAAATCGAAGCAAAAACTTTTATACTTCAATTTTTGGGGAATCGAGACCTAAACCTCTATGCTCAAATTAAAAAATTAGAAAATACCAAAAATATTAAAAAAAAAATTGAGAGTTATTAGGCTCAGGTTCTTTATGAACCGAAACAAGAAGGTCTTTATACTTCGGTTATAAAGATAGCTGAAGCATAAAGTTCGCAAAATTGTAAAATTGCCATCACGTCCCTATATGCTTTGTTTTTGTTAGAACCTAAGCATATAAGATGATTTTGAATCTCAACTCTACACTAGTGACAATAATCATTGTTATGGGCAATAATTTGAAAACAATTATAGAGATGCAAAAGTTGATATAGATAATTTTTGAAGGGTAACTTAAATTCAATACATTGATAAATTTTAATTATTTAAAATCATTTATTAATTAACATTTTAAAAAAAAAAATAGGTTAAAGAAAAGTTGGGTAAGCAAGAAAGTCTATGACTAATGAGGTGAGTCTAAGGAATTTTTTTGTTCTTAAGCAATTTAATATTAACTGAGCTTCTTATTTGTGACATTTGAATAAGAAAATAGAGCCTTATTTGCATTATTAGCTAAATGTAAAGGAAAACTACATTTCAGTACATTAAATGAAAGGTTGTTGGTGTAATTTGCTTTTCACCATAGTTTTCATTCATAAGAATCATGACTTGTTATTTTATTTGTTTTTTTGTTGATTCTATATAAGTAGTTTGTTTCCTTTGTTTTATTTCGTTATATAAATTGTTTGTTAATGAACTCTATTTAATCAACGTTGTTTGTTAATGAACTCTATCTAATCAACGTTGTTCAAGGAAAATTAATAGGAAAAAGAGAACCTAAACCTAAAATTCATTTTGGTGATACTAACTTGAGTTAATTGAAAGCAGAGAAATCTCAAAAGAAGCATAAGTTTGCTGTAAGCCTTTTATTAGATGATAATAATGGTTTGGTTAAAAGCAATATTTATGCATTTGTTAGACTATTTTATCAATGTTAATTATCTTAATTTATGATTGTTAGATAGTCCTCATACATTGTTATCCTCAAATTAGTTGAGGAAGTGGTTTGAATAAGGTGTGAATGTCTTATATCGGATACATTGTTAGATAATTTTCTTTCTTTTGTTGGTTTTTTATATGAAATTTGTATTTTTCTATCCTTTCCTAGGTGTATTGACACTTGTCATTGTTAAATTGAAAGGATACAAAGAGTGGAAAATAGTTAATTTTTTTACATTGTTTTATTTCATACTATTTATTTTTCTTCAGAGAATAATATTTCTATTAGTAAGACACACGTGAATGTTTCTCCAAATTGTTAGTAGGTGATATTGGACCCCTCATTTTTCTCTCTTTTAACAACTAGACCACCTTTTATTTAAGTAAATTTTACTAAAAGGATCTGGTAACACTTTCAGCAACACTCAATTGATATGTAAAAATGTTATTAAAAATCATTAATAACAACACAAATTATACGTAACATATGATATAGTGTTACTAAATCATATTAGTAAGTATTTTTGTAATTTAGTAACATTTTTTTTATTGTTACTAATAACTTAATATGTGAAGTGGTAGCCCACGGCTTATTTCATGACAGACTTTAGAACTTCAATTTACTTCACAGCTTTGAAGGAGATTGATACCAGCCCCACGGTTCATCAGATATGTACTTGGTCACTTGCTTCACACTTAAATAGTTCTCCAGACCCCTGAAATAATAAAAAAAAAAAAGAAAAAACTTAGACCCAGATTCTTAGATTATAAAACAGTCTAAGATATAGCCTAATCAATATTTGTATTTGAGAAATGCACACAAGCAGTAAACAAAAAGATATAACTCTCATTCCCCATTTGGCATGTCTTATTCATAAACTAGTTTAATCCAAGCATTTCCAACTGACAAAGAAAGTGTATTGAAAAGAGTATCAGAGTTTTGGTTTTTTCACATTTCAAAATATAGTTTTGAATGCAGTAAAACTGACCATAGTGATTTAGGAAGAAATAAGGGTCATACCATTCTCCTAATTCACGACCAAAGCCACTACGTTTTATGCCTCCCCATGGTGCTTGAATGAAGCTTGGTTGAGCACAATTTATCCATACAATTCCAGCTTTAATAGCCTGCACAAAAGTAATATAAGTATACAACATTCAATTACAGAAAATCCATATGTTTTGTCTGTTCTATGATAACAAAGGATGAATCTCACCTGAGATATACGTTCACATCTTTCTAGATCTTTTGACATTACGGCAGATCCTAAACCGTATCTGTGAGTAATAATTCCAAATAAGATATGTTAGGCATCAATCAATATGATCGATGAAATAAAAATTCATACACAACATTGATTAACATCTATGTACAAGTTAACATGTAGTTTACAAGTGAAACTAATATACAGTTTCCAGAAAAATAGTCCACTCACTGGGTGTCATTTGCTAGTTCAATAGCTTCTTCTTCGGTACTGAATGTTTTCACAGAGAGTACAGGTCCAAAAACTTCTTCTCTCCAAATTTGCATTGAGGTAGTCACATCAGTGATGATGGTTGGTTCAACAAAGTATCCCCTTTTCAAATGCTGCCATAAAATTTGACATTTCAATCATTTCTGAGGACAAATCAAGAAATATAAAAACAGGACACACATCGTATAATCATACCTCTGGACGAGACCCTCCTGTCAAAATTGTTGCACCTTCACTCTTAGCTGTTGAGATGAAATTCAACACCTTTTTGTACTGAATAAATAATATAAACCATATTATTAGATACATCATCATCTTGGTAAAAGACAAGTTCATAAACAATGTCAGGATAATGGAGAATGCATTTGAATAAACACAATCAGAATTCAGAAGTCTACGTTAGCAATAGATTTCAGAAATACTTAACTTCAAACACTATCTTAAACCCAAAACGTATTAGGGGAAGAAATGGAACAAGGTGTAACAACCAAAAATTCACATATCTTTGTTAAAAGCAGAAGGAGGAGTCAGTAATCTAAGTTAAAATATAACAAATGCAGAAGTGATAAACATTACACATACCTGTCCTTCACTAACAATAGGGCCTAGCCTGCAGCCTTCTTCCAAAGGATCTGAAATTTTGATGTTTTTGGCCCATTTCACAAGTTTATCCACAAATTCTGTTGCTATACTTTCCTGAAACAGTAAAAGCATCTAACTTGGTCAATGTTCAAAACTCAGCTAATGCCGTTTCTACAAAGTTTACAGACAAAATGGTTCCACTATCAGAGTATATCTAAACCTTCCCATTTATGCAATAAAATAAGCAAACTTAGCTACAAATTCTAACTGTTACACTTACATGCACGATAAGGCGAGATGTTGCACTGCAAATCTGACCATTTGTAAAGAAGCAGCCAAAGATTGTCCATTCAGCAGCTGTTTGAATCAAGAAAAATACAAAAATAAATGTTAGATGGTGTATGACTCAGTATTGATTCTGTAATCAGTTCTAGGCACCCAAAAAGTTTACTCAACTACAAACAAACAATGAGTTTCACAGGAAATAAAGTTCCATAATGCAAAAAAACATAGGCTGTACATAACAAAAGAAAAAGACCCGTACTCTTGTCAAGGTCAACATCCTCAAAAACAATGATTGGGCTTTTTCCACCAAGCTCTAGAGAAACAGGCTGCCAAGAAAAAACCACAAATTTTATATTCCATAATCTCAGAATGAATTTGCAGATAAAATTGATCACAAAATACCTTGGTTAGCTGTGCTGCAGCTGACATAATCTTACTCCCAGTTAAAGAGCTTCCAGTGAAGGCAACCTGTTGAAAAATTAAATATCAGCCACAATTCAGCACTACCTCGCCAAAATCATAGACAGCACTTTAACAATACTAGAAAGAAATAGAATTAGAATTAGAATTAGAATTAGAACCTTGTCTACATCAGGATGAGAAGCCAAAGGAGCACCAGCATCATTGCCTAATCCAGTAACAACATTTAATACCCCTGGGGGAAGGTTCACTTCTCTGCATATTTCAGCCAGCTCCAAACAGGTCCTAAAATTGTAAATGGTGTGCCAGCATAAGATACCAACATAACGAAAATTGGATGCTGAAATAGTTGATTTTAACATACACAGATGCCAATTCAGATGGCTTCAATATTGCAGCACAACCAGCAGCCAGAGCAGGAGCAACTTTCCATGTAGCCATTAAGAGAGGATAGTTCCTAGCACATAACATAAACCACAGCATTTCATCAGCTATAAGCAAGTAAATGCTTAACTAGTTAGTGAAGAAACAGAAGGTAATCAGATACCATGGAGTAATTAATGCAACAACTCCAATGGGCTCCTTCAGGATATAACTCTTGAAAGTTTCCATAGGGAGGGATACAGGAGCCTTTTGCTTTGCATCCAACCCTTCTGCAAGCTCAGCATAGTAGTTAAAACATGCAATAACATCATCCTACAACATAGAATCACATATCTAAATAAGCAAAAAAAGACTCATGAAACATCAGTTATTGCTTTTTTCAATGCAAATCAATGTCACCACTTACCACGTCTGCCAGTGCTTCATCTAGTGGTTTTCCACTATCAATTGCTTCAAGCTTTCCCAGTTCATCCTTTTTCTCCGTTATCTTTGAGAAAGAAAGCCACACACACAGAAAGGTGAGACAACTCATGCACTTCTGAGTCAGTAGTATCCATGATTCTTATTGACCAATTTATTTTTAAAGGGTTGAACAACATCTTGATTATTTGTATTTAGTTTTGTGAAAATTAAACAAATATAATATATATATTATATAATAAAAACTGTTTATGTAGCAGTGAATATTAAAATAAACTTATTCAACAAAAAGTCAATCTGGGTGTTGATGGAACTCGTAACTTCGATGTTTTCCCTCTCTCTTTACATGTCTGAGAAATGAAAACACATTTAATCGATTAAAGCAAAAGTTGAATTAAAATTCCAACCTTTGAAGCGATGGCTCGAAGATAACCAGCACGAACAGAACCAGAAGCTGATGACCAATCTCTGCCTTTGTTCCGGGACAAGGCTCTTTTAGCAGCATCCACAGCAAGGTCAACATCTTCCTCGGTACCCGCAGGTATGTCCCCTGAACACCAATTACATGAAGCCACAACTTAGAAACACAAGTGCTTATGTAACTATGCGCGTGTCATGATCATAAACATTAAAAACTCCCATGATGTCGGAAAAGCTAAGACACATAATTAAGGAGAAGAGAGAAGAGGGAACCTATGATGTCTTGGGTTGCGGGATTGATGATCGGAATACGGTTGTTGTGGAGGGGGACTTTCCACTCTCCATCAATGAATAGTTGCCTACTGGGTACTGAGATGGCCATTTTTCTTTTTGCTTTTTCCTTTCTCTATTCTCACTCACTCTCTGCTATTCTTGGCTTGGAGCAACGATAATGCTTCATGAGGTGGTAACATATGTTATATATATATATATATATATATATATATATATATATATATATATATATATATATAATAATAGGATTGAAGCTGCATCTTGGTCTTCTGGTTGATGACTCACCACAGATCCTTTTCTTTTTTATTTTCTCTTCTTCCTTTCGATTTTTGCTTCTTTGTCGGTACCAACTTTTTTCCTTGTGCTCTTGGTTTGGTTTGGCTTCATTTTACTGTTTGGAAACATGTTCTGTACACATTCTGATGTAACCAGATTTTATAAGCTTGTGATAGTTACTTGTTTGAAATGGCAGGTTTGCTTTGTTCATTGTTCATAATTCTATTTCGATAAAAGATAATAATTTATAATTATGATTATTATAATGTCAAACCATGAATGCATTATTATGAATGGCATTATGATTGGCCCGCATAACAAAAAACCACGGACCACGTTTTTTTAGGTCATATGAAACCAAATCTCCGTCACGCTGTCAGACAATAAATTGGAAGTTGCGTGTGTACATAATATCTCCCATGCCATAACTTTTGATCATGCGCACCTTCCAAAGTTAAACACGGAAGCTAAAATCTGCAATGCAAAGTGTTTATTAAACTTCTTTATTTTTAGTGTGCATGTTCTGTCGTTTTCGTTGCATATTCATTGTAATCCACACATGTTGTAAATTATTTTAGTTTTATAATAATATTTTAAATTATAATTTAAGTTGCAATAATAAAAAATTTAAAATAGATTCAGATTATTGAAAGAAATATTTTTCAGGTTACTAGAAATATTGCTTGAAATATCCTTATGTACGTAATGATGAAAGTGAAAAGAGGGAAATCTCCACGTTTTAAATTGAGATTTTTAATCTAAAACTTGAATAAAAACATTATTATGTCATTATAAACGGGTAACGTGTACGAATATTGAGGGCAGATACGAGTATTATAATATTTATATTTGTAGATATTCGTACCCGTTATACTTTAATTTAAATTAAAAAAAATTAAAAAAACATGATTAAAATATTAACACATCGATTTTGAATGGGTTGATTTTTATCAATTGATTTTAAAAATTCTCCATTTCTTTGTAAATTGCCATCGAACATTATTCAAATGGATTATTTGTATTTTGTTTAAAATATATGAATATTATGCATTATATTTTTTTTAAATTATGGTTAAAATATATGGTTAAATATTAAATTTTTCTTTCATAAATACTTACAAGTACCCGAAAATATCCGCAAATATTAAAAAAATATGCAGGTACCCCATAATAAATATTCGCACAAATATAAGTACGAATACGGAGAAATGAATATTTATTTACCAGAGAAGTTAATAACAACTACTTAATACCTTACCCGTCATGTTGATTTCGTACTCGTGCATGTCAACGGACGGATTGATTTTGGATTTTAGTTTTGTAAGAAAACAAAAAAACTGTGTTGGTTTTAATTCTTTAAAAATATAATTTTCTGTTCTTAGTTTGTTGTATGACTTTACTTCTTCTGCGTATGTGACCTTTATTCCATATTTCTACTGTTCAGAAGGAAAGAAAAGTTGTTTCCACATTTTTACTGTTCACAGGGGTAGTGAGTAGAAAGAAAGAGAAAGACAGCTATATGAATTATACTTTACGCTATTGGCCTTAGGAGTGGACTTGGATTTTTAATGATCTAATCTACATCCATTTTAGATTCAAATAATTGGATTAGATTTTTTATCCAAATTCCTTTTTTTAGCAAAACTAGTTTGGATTTTTTTAAAATCCAAATCCAAATATTTGGATCAAGGTTTAAATCCAATTCAAATATATGGATAAAGTTCAAAATCCAGAATCCATTTTTTATAAAAAAAATTTAAATTGAATTTTTTAAAACTTGTGTCATTAAGGCCTGGATGACCCGGATGGACCCAACGACCTGGACAGGCCTGACGACCTGGACGATCCAAACGGGCCCGATAACCCGAACAGGCTCAACGACCCGGACGGGTCGGACAACCCGGACAGGCCTGACAACACGAACAAGCTCGACGACGCGAACGGGTTGGATGACTCGAATGGGCCCAACGACCCAGACGGACCAGATGACCCGGATGGACCTGTCCAAACAATCGGGCCCAATCGGGTAGTCGGGCACGTTCGAGTCGTGGGGTCCGTCTGCGTCGTCGGATACGTCAAGGTCGTCAGGCCCGTCTGAGTCGTTGAGCCCATCCGGGTCGTCGAGCATGTCCGGGTCGTCATACCCGTTCGGGTCGTCGGGCCCGTCCGGGTCGTAGGGCTTGTCTAGGACGTCGATCCCGTCTGGGTTCTAGGGCCCGTTCGGGTCGACGTGCCCGTTCGTGTGATCGTGCCATCTGGGTCGTAAGGCTCGTGTAGGTCGTTAGGCTCGTCCGGGTCATCGAGCCCGTTTGGGTCGTCCGAGTCGTCAGGTCCATCTGGATTGTCGGGCCCATCCGGGTCATTCGGCTCGTTCGTGTCGTCATGCCCATCCGAGTCGTAAGGCCCGTGTAGGTCGTCAGACTCGTTCGGGTCGTCGGGCTCGTTCGGGTCGTCAGGCCCGTCCAAGTCTTTGGGCCTGCTTGACCCGTTCGGGTCTTTGGGCTGCCTGACTCGTTCCGGTCTTTGGGCTGCTTGACCTGTTTTCGTCATTGGTCCTTCTTGGTCCGTTCGGTTCTTCAGGTCCGCGTGACCCTTTTGGGTCTTCGGGTCTGCTTGACCCATTCGGGTCTTCGAGCCTGCCTAACCCGTTTGGTTCTTCGAGCCCGCTTGACCCATTCGGGTCATCGGGCCCGCTTGGCCCGTTTGGGTCTTCGAGCCCGCGTGGCCCGTTCGGATCTTCGAACCTGCCTGGCCCATTCGGGTCTTCAGGCCTACCTGGCTCATCAGGTCATTGGGGTCGCCTGCCCTGTTCGGGTCATCGGGCTCACTCGAATTTTCCGGATCGTTGGGTCCGATCAACTCGTTCGGTTTGTCGGGCCTGCCTAGCCCGTTCATATCTTTAGGCCCGCCTAACCTGTTATGGTCGTCGGGCCTGCCCGATCCGTATAGGTCGTCGAGCAAGACCCGTCCAAGTCTAAATGTAGTGTAGTCCATCTCAACCTTTAGTCTAACCCAACTAAAAATTTAAATTGAAAATTTGGATTGGATTTTTTGGATTATCCATATTTAAAAATCTTGATTTATAAAATGGATATCCAATCCATAAAATATATAAAATGTAAATTAGATTGAAATTCAGATCCATTAAATGGATTATAAATGGATTGGATTTTTAATAAAATGGATTATAAATGGATTGGACTGAAGCAAAAGTGGATTGGATCAAGAAAATTAGATTTTTTGTCCATCCCTATTGGCCTTAATTTAATTTACTCTGCATTTGCATGGTAATGTACCGATCCTTTCTCCATGGCAGAGACTACTTCTAATGACGTGAAATATAGATGAACCGTTATCAAAAGTTTATTATAATGAAGATAACATTTGTAATTATTTGTAATATTTAAATATTGTAAGGATGAAAACAATGTTGTCTTTGTTCCCATCTAAATGTTCTTAATCTTTATGCTTCATGTGTTTTGGAATAGTTCAAGTGTGAGTTAAAAAGTTCTATATTGAATAGAATAGATAAAATTAAACACTATATAAGAATAAAGACCCATAACACTATTGTCTTAAGGTTTTGGGATTAAAGTGGTGTCAAATGCCTTATATGTGTAAGACTAATATCATATAACCATATGAAACCACAATCTCTCAAATGAAGATAACAATAACCATATATGAAAGAACATATAACCCATCAATGGTATCAGAACCAGGTTCGGAATGACTGACCGCATAACCATAACAATATATGAAAGAATATATAACCCATCATCATGATCATCTACTTCATGATTATGTATTATGTTTGGGAATGATAGATCTAGAATCTTAAATAAGTTGGAATAACTAAAAATTATTTAAGTTTTAACCAAACAATTTTTTAAATTAAAATCGAAGAATTAAGAGAAACAAAATTGAAAGAAAAAATATATAAAATTAAAAAGATAAAATATTTTTTTTAAATATTTAGTAATAATTTTAACAAAATAAAAAAAAAGAATTTGTTCTCGTTCAACTACATGTAGGACTGATGTTTTCATGAATTTAAAGACTAACATGCCAATTCTTGCTTCTTTCTTTTTAAATTTAGGTTTTAAAATACCTTTTTGGTTCCAATTTCCATCAAGTTTTGTCAAATAAGTCATAATTTTGGTTTTGTGTTCAAATATGTCCAAATTTTCATCAATTTTGTTCAATTGGATCTTTTTTTGCTAACACTGTTTGAATCATTAACGACCATGAATAATGACTGCCACGTGTCACTTCATAATTTTTTTTAAATGTCCACGTGTCAATCCAATAGCATGCCACGTATCAAAGTCAATGCTCTATATTCAATTTGGTCCCTATGTTTGTTATTTTTGTTCAATTTAGTCTTAATTTTGTTTAAATTTAACTAATTTTGTCCCTATCGAAGATGTAACCAAATTTAATTTTTATATCAAAGTTATAATGATGTGAATTTTAATATATTATATAAAAATATTTAATAAAAAATGTGAATTTTAATATAAAAATTAAATTTGGTTTCAATTTGG
>Ga0209589_1012756_pt1 | contig 11273 bp, 6 predicted proteins | sample CowpeawhiteBW_FD_187525 | JGI IMG/M metagenome (GOLD analysis project Ga0209589, IMG submission 187525) | Root nodule microbial communities of legume samples collected from California USA - Cow pea white BW (SPAdes) (version 2) | ecosystem: Host-associated > Plants > Roots > Nodule | place: USA...
TTCTCATTTAGTGTTGGATTCTGCTTCAGGTCAGTTATAGCTAGTAGTTGATTACATCATGAAGGTGGGTAGTCGACCTTGTGGACTTATAGAGAAAGGTTGATTTGAGACTATAAATTGTTAACTTGAAAATTGAACAACTTATTTGTTTACCATATAATATTGTGTTGTTTTCAGCTTACCGACAACTCTTGACACTAATGAAAATGAGCCTTTTTGCTATACATTTCTCAATAATGTCTGGAATATATGGAGTTCTAACATAGATTTGCTATGGAGTCATAAAGACATGCTCATTCCTCATCCCATCAGAGCATTACAAGAATAAACCAAAAGAATTGTATCTCAATTAGAGATAGTGTCTCACAAAGTAGAAGCCAAAAGAAAATTACATATCTATGCCTCTTTTATTCTAAGATCGCCCTAGTTTGGTTCATTGTTTTGTTATCTCCCTTTATGGTGCTAGAAAATTTGAGATGTATGCAATTGAAATCATTGGAAAACTGATCCTAAATGCTGGTTACAATTTACTAGTTTAAACCATTCCCTTTTTAGCATCTCATTTTCTTCAGGGATATCAAGTTGTTTGTTGTGTATATACGAAAGAATAAACCAAGGAACCAATTTCTATTCCAGCTACTAGGGTTCCCTTTCAGCCTCACTTTTACGAAAACAAAACCTAAGAAGCTGCCCTGTTCCTTTTCAGAACACTCTACTAGGGTTGGCTGTCAACTTCCCGAAGCAAACTTAAGCCCTTCCTCTCCATGTAAGTTGCTTCTGAACTCGTAGTAGTCTTTCTCTAGCTTTATTTTCGGCATTTCCTTGAGGCTAATCTTAGTGACCCGTTCTGTTTGTCCCACTGTTCCTTTCAGCCACTAATCCTTGTTCCTAGAGCTGCTGCACTCTTTGTTCAGTGTCGAGGTCGTGTAGGGATAGTCTACTAGCTCATTACCAGGTAAGGGAAGTTAGGGTTTTTGCCAAATCTGTGTTTCTTTCGTGATTGCTTGATGATATTTTATGATTTGATGGGATGGCATGCTACTGTGAGCTTATGAGATGATATTACGTTGGTTTGGTGGTAATATTGGATTGTTGCACGAGAGAACAATGATGGGCACTGGTTTTCTCCCCTAAGCGAGCATGTCTCGCCTAGGCGAGATCAACAGGGGCTCGCCCAAGCTGCTTCACGCGAACGGTTGCTCAGGCGACCCACGTCCTTTCTGAGCAAGCGAGCATCTCGCCCATGCGAGAAGGGTCTCGCCCATGCGAGAAGGGTCTCGCCTAAGCGAGATCCCGCGTGAGGCTACTGTTCCCCTTTTCGAGCCCTCGCCTAGGCGAATGGGCTCGTCTGAGCGAGAGCCTCTCGCCTGAGCAAGGAGATGGGCGAAGCAGTGTGACGCTTGGTTGTTTATTGTTCTTGGATGATTGACAGTTGCTTGAGTATGATTGTTATGATGAAAAAAAAACATGTGATGAAATGCTATATATATGTGTGACATGATTCATGAATGGTGAATGATGGGTATGCTATGAACTTGGCATGTAAACTAAATGAGATGGTTGGTGTTAAAGTGACATGGTATTCGCATGAACTGAAATCCCATATTTATGGTTTAGGAGAAATGGATGTATATAGAACCACTGGGAAAGAAACGAAGGAGGTGAATTATCAAGAGCTGGTATGTGATGCATATGTATATGGGTGATAAGTCTTTCTTGATTGGTCCGGTATGCATGGTCTGTGTCAGTGCATAATTCCTTGGAAATCTCTAGGTGGGATTCCAGGGTCGTGCTTTAATGGTCGGGACGTAATTCCATGGCCCATGTTAGTGGGTGTCCATGGTGGTGCCCTATCTATATAACTTGGTAAGGATTCAAGGTAAGGATTTCATCTTGACACTCTAAGGAGTCAGTTAGTCTCACTTAAAGCGGACCGACCCTTGTGGTGAGAGTAGTAGGAGGCCTGAAACTCATTAAGGGCTAACCTTGTGTGTGAAGGAATTGATTCATTGTAACACTTGTAACACATAGCACGGGAGTGAGCAACTCAGGGGTGAGTAGAGGTATCCACCACAAGTGCAAGCATTCGCTGAATCCAACCAGGTTATATGTATTCGGATGAGTCGAGTCGAGTCCTAGTGTATTGATTGAAAGGTCATAACATGCTTGGATGGTATATGTATATTGGATTGTGAGGGTATATTTGATTACATGATAAAAATTTCGTTGGCTCTAGCTTACCCTTTGCTTGTTTGATTGCTTTGGATGTTGTTCTTCTACCTTTGTGATGATCATCAATTTATTGATGGGAGCATATGTGGGAGGTACTCGCGGTCAACAGAGGAGGGATGATTTTGCTACTTAGACTACATGGGCTGGACTTTACTTTCTTAATGGGCTTTTCTATAGGGCTATGACCCATGTACTTGTCCGTCTTTTCATTTATATACATTATGTTAGGTTTTTTAACTAATTTCCTTTTGGGCATCATAAGTTTTAACTAATTTCCTTTAATTACGTTATTAATTAAATGGGGTGTTACATTAATCGTCAAAATATGATGAATTTGTGATGATTTTTAATCGTCAAAATATGATGAATTTTGTGGTGATTTTTAATTTTTAGAATATGATAAAATATAAAAAAATCAAGGTAAATTTTGTAGCAGTTTTTAACCGCTAATAATTTTTTCTTTTAGACAATAATACCAGCGGTTACATTTTGTTATGTCAAAAACTATTTTTGACATATGTAATTTTGACAATTTTTAACCGCTAAAACTTATGATTTAAACCTCCATAAATATCAACTTTCTTGTAGTGAATAATATATATTAAAAACATATGTGGTAATTGTAGTTAAAATAGAATTCTAAGTATCATTTACCTAAACATGATTTAAGTGTACAATATTTGGCAAATTCTCATATTGGATTACACATATAATTGATATAATGTAACAACTTGAAAATTGAAAGGTAAACAATGTGATATTAATTTTACCAACCTTCTAATTATAAAGTATTTGTAGTAAGAGGTGATATTGCTGTGGAAAGGGAACTCCTTGCACAAGGAAGTCATGGTAAAAAAATTGAAATTTATTAAAAGTAGTTGGTCTACAAATAACTTGAAAACATGAGATAAATAGCAAGAACCATTTCTTTGATATTTAAAGTTAACAAAAAGCTTATCCACCTAGTAATTATAAGCTAGTTATGAGTTTTTGGTCAAGAATAAGTAAATGGAACAATAGAGAAAGTTGAACAACCTATGAACCTAATAGAAAAGCTTCTAGAAGATTTACTCAAGTGCAGTGTGCACCATGCATGGAATGGATTGAACATGATGATTCAAGATGACGTATTAAATGTGGTTTACAATGATGGTAATGACCCAAAAGAAACTATGGGGAGGCTTGGATTGTAATTTTTACCCAAAAGAAACTATGGAAAGGCTTGGATTGTAAAAAAATTACAATAAGTTATGGAATGTGAAATAGAATTAAGGAGAGATCAACAAAACATGGATTTTAGTTAAAACTTCAAATGATATAAAATAAATTGGTTGTAAATTGGTTTACAAAAAAAAAATAGAGCAAACGGAAGGGTTGAGACTTATAAAGTATACCATGTATATAAGGATATCCTCGAAGGGAAGGAGTTTGTTATAGTAACATCTTCTCTCTTTGCATTACTCAAATTAATTCAAATTTCATTTGCTATCATAATATACTTTGATTATGAAACATGAACATGGTTATGGAAACAAATTTTCTTAATGGTGACTTAAAAGAGTGTGTGTATGATAAAACTCGAGGGACTTATAACCTTGTTTAATTATAGTAAAGTTGCGAGCTACAAAAAATTATTATAGGCTTAAACAAGATTATGTAAGTTTGAACATTCACTTTAACAATTTTGCAAGTTGTATCATGGAGTTTGAGTTGTTATGCTTTTAGGTAAAAAGAGTTACGTAATAACTCTCAGTTATAGTTGTTACCCTAGTGTTAACAGTTTGATCCAATAATTGGTATCAGAGTCAACATTACAAGTTAAATTCTCAGAGGGTCAATTGCCGAGGGAAATTTTTTATAGGTTGCATCAATAGTTTCATGGGAAAGGTCACATAAGTTAATTTACAATCAAATTGTGATGTTGGATTGATACATATTTAAGTAAAATGAGTTGCGTCATGTCTATTAATCGTAATTATTATTAAGTTTTGTGTTTGTGGATGAAATATTAGTCATTCAAAATGATATTTCAGCACTACAAAAATACAAAGATTTTAATGTTAAAACAATTTCCATGAACAACTTAGGAAAGATAACTTATATCTGAGGGATAAATATTCATAGAGATAAATCTAAAAGGTTTCCTAAAAAATCTATGTAAACTAATGCCATCTTAAAAAGGTATAATATGAAAACCCTAAAAGAGGATACTTACCAATAAGAAATGGAATTCATCTCACTTAGGATGATTGTTCTAAAACTCAAGGAGGAGAGAGAGGAACGAGGGGACGGGGGAGAGAATGCATGACTAAAGTACCACATGTTGATGCAATATGAACTATAATGTAAACTATGATTTGTATATGTCTTAATGTTCTTTATACACTTAATATAATTAGTTGATAATAAACAAACCATGGTGATAAACATGGGAAAGTGGTTAAGACATTTCTTGAGTACTTGAGAAGAATTAAAGACCAAAGACATTCTGAATTACAGTTATAGAGTCATGCCAATACAAGCTTTGCATTAAATAAAGTCAGTAACACGTTTATACCAGGATACATATTTTACCTTAACCTTGTGTTTGGATGGAGCATTTCAACAATGCTTAGAAATTGAAATGTTTTGCATTTGAATTGCTTGCAATTAAATTTCATTCATTTTTTAAATAATTTGTTTGGATAAGGAAATTAAAATACCTTACATTTCAATTTATTGTTTGGAAAAAAAAAATTGAATTTATTGAGATAAAATTTAATTTTAACAATATTTCTTTTAGGCTTAATTATATTTTGAGTTCATGATACATTTGGAAACTCGATGATCAAGAAGGGCCCGACGACCTGGACGAGCCCGACGATCTAGACGCCACGACTCGGACGAGCCTTCCAAACCGTCGGGCCCATCTGGATCGTCGGGCTCGTCCAGATAGTTTGACCAGTCCGAGTCGTCAGGCCCATCTGTGTTGTCGGGACCGTCCATATCGTCAGGTCCGTCTAGATCGTCGGGCTTGATGGTTTGGAAGGGTTCGTCCAGGTTGTTGGGCCTGTCCGGGTCATCGGGCCCGAAGGTTTGGAACGGCTCGTTCGGATCGTCGGGAAGTCCGTGTCGTAGGGCTCGTTCAGGTCGTCAGGCTCATCCGGGTCGTCGGGCCCATCTGGATCGTCGAGCCCGTTCGGGTCGTCGGACCCGTCTGAATTGTCGGGCCCATTAGATCATTGGTCTTGTCCGGATAGTCTGCCTCGTCCAAGTCGTCAGGCCATTTTGTGTCATCAGGCCTGTCCGGGTCAACGGATGGGCCCGTCTGGATCATCGAGCGCATTCAAGTTGTAAGACCCATTTGGGTCATCGGGCCCGTTTGGGTTGTCAGGCCCATCTAGGTCATCGGACCTGTGTGGATTGTTGAGCTTATTCGGGTCGTCGGACCCGTTTGAATCGTCGGCCCCGTTTGTGTCATCGGATCTACCAAAGAATCTAGAATGTGAGGTTGAGTGAGAAGAATTTCAAATTCCACATATTTTGAGGGTATTTGAATTTCTACTAATTTAGCTTATTGAAATCTCTAAAAAAAATGCTTCCATTTGAAATGCTTTTTAATTTTTGTATCCAAACAAAGCATTTCATTACAAAGCAATCTAAATTCTTCAAAAAAATAAATTACTTCATTAAAATACTCTATCCAAACACACTCTAAATGGTTGTGCATTGAGCTAAACAAGTTTTAAGAAAAATATAATGAAAAACTAATTGATTGAATAAGAGTTATAATCATCAGTGATGTTGCTAAGTGTTGAGGGAAGATCTAAAAATTAACAAATAACCAAGCGGAAGACAAACCCAGATCAAATCTTCCACAAATAAATAATATGCAAAATAATAAAATTCATAAAACAGAGAAGGGAGGAATTAGCAAACATAAAACTTTTAATGTGGGAAAACCTCAATAAGGAGGAAAAACCCACGAGACCTAGTCTAGTAAAATCCTCCACTACTAAAAATTAATGGGTACACCACAAGTTCTCTTGGAAATTCGAAGGATCAACAAAGCACTATTCTCTTCACATACAAGGTGAATAACAAACCCCAATGGGTACTTTTAATCAACAATAGAGGGAACCCCAATATTTGAGAAGAGGAATACAACTTTTTCTCCAAGTTAGCTTCTCTATACAGACTTGCGCAGGATAAACTTGTTGCTCTTTTCTTCTCCTTCACTCTCTCTTATGGCTTCTTTATTTTCTCAATAGAGGCACTCACAACTTTTGTCTCTTTGTTTCTCACTCTATTTTCTCTCACAACAAACCTAATGCAAGGGTTGCATATTTAAATTACATAATGGGTTGGCAGCCCATATAAAAATACACCCTTCTTAGTTTTCTTAATTAAATCAATGTGGCCCAATAAATTGGTGACCCACCTGACAAAACTTCCCCTCACCAATTAATTGGGGTCATAGTAAACCAAACTAGCTTTCTCCTTGCATATAGCATATTTTCTTGTAGGTGAGATCTTTGTTATCATATATGACCCATTCTTATCAGTATGGATTTTCTCTAGTAATAATTGCTTCGTCTCTAATGCATCCCGTATCCAATGATATCGGTGATAATGGATTTTCTCTTTGTTACATTTTATTAGCAAAATCAACTCTTCCATAGCTTTCAACCTACTTAATCCTCAAATTTTACTTTGTTTTTGTAAATAAACACATTTTGTGTTACATTGATATAATTTTACCACTAATCCCCATTTTTGTGTCTTTTTGTACATTGGAAGCTTTGTTCCAAAAATCCATCCAAATGAGTGACCCGAAATAGCGAGAAAATAAAAAATGTTATAAAGAGGATGCAACAAACATCGTCTGACCGTCCAACAATAGCGCCAGGCGCCAACTTGATTCCAGGGAGTTTGCACCTGGCGAGAAAGGCTCAATGCCAGGTGCTAGAGTGTTCTAGTAACCACTGCTTGGCGACATTTGGACACCGTCGGGTGACTCTTGCAGGACTTCACTCATTGTTCTCCTTTGCTTGCGTCTGGTGATGGGAGGCTTCTGCTAGGTGCCATTGTCGCTGATGTGGCAACTTAGCCCTTTTTCTCCTGTTTTTCGCAAGGGGAAACTCATTATGGACATTTGGGAGCTTAGGCAACATGTTTTGGAGTGCTTGGGAGGTCTGCTAGGGAAAGTGGGAACTATCCCTTCTTCCTCTTTGTATCCCCTCCCTCTTCCAATTCCCTTTATTAAGCTTGGGCTCTCCATGACAATGAAGAGCTCAACACATTTTGTTGGGGTTAGATATAGCCACTGAATTCTCTTGTCTTTGTGGATGATTTGAATATATATATATATATATATATATATATATATATATATATATATATATTTCTTCCATTAATTGCTAGTATCCTTATTTCTTTACTTAAAGCTTGCTCTGTTTTAACCATCCATTGCATGATATTTGGGTCATTAGGTATTGGAAAATATCTCTTGAAACCTAGAATTGGAACAAGATGCCTAATGGAACTTGTATCTAGGAATGGAGTTTGACCCATTTGTTGTCTTAAACCCTAGTGCATAAAGCAGGTTTCCTTAATTAGGGATTGAAGGAATTGACCCTTAATAAGGAAACCTAGGCTCATTCAACTAAGGGATTAGGGTTTGAGTAGACTTGTGGGTTGACATTAGTAATTTAATGGAGAATAGTTTTAGTGATTTATATGCATGATAGTGAAGTCGGTGAAATCTAACCCCAACAATTTCAATCCATTGCATTTCTAGTCTTTTCCATTTTCTAGAGTTTTAAATATCCAAGTTCACCTTTTACTTGTTTATGCAATATTTACTTTCTAGCACACAAAAATCCAAATTATGGATTTATTCTTTAGTTTAAATTAATTATTAATTGCGCAATTATTTAGTATAAACGAGTCTCTTGGGAAACGATATCTCGGTCATACCAGTTACTACTTGAACGACCTGGTACACTTGCCAGAGTCTTAACAAATTTTTGGCACCTTTGTCGGGGAGGTGGAGCCACAACTGCTAGAGATTAGTCCGGAGATGATGAGGAAGAGGAGCCAGATGGAGAGGGCGAGGATGATGGCTAGGCTTGGAGAGAGAGACTCACTTTTGTAGGACTTGTTTTGTGGATAATCCTTATTTGATTTATGTTTTTAAATATCAGTCTTTAGTTTTCAATTGTAGTTAGGAAATTTTGTGACTTGACTTATTTGACAAAGATGATGCTTGTGAATCCATGACTTGAAACACTTTGCATTTTAATGATAATGATTTGTGCTGCTCATGCTGTTAGAAGTGATAATTTTTGAGATAATGGTGTTTTTGAGTAGAAACTTGTGGTTGCCACATTTTGCTGAAATAGTAATTGCACTTTTTGTTTAGAGTTAGTGTGGAAAACTCCAAGAACCCATGAGCCAAACCATGTGGGATGTTGTGCTTGAACTTGTTTGATAGAATTTGTAACTTTTGATGCACTTTTGATTTTGCTTGATTTTCCTTGTTGATTCATCACTTGCATGTGAACATATGATCAAGGCCATTTTTTGTGACTCAATTATTTTGCCTGAACCAAATAGCCAGTTTGCTTTAAATTTGAACTCTTGTGCAATCCTTGGAACTTAATTGAAATTCCCTTCATCCTTGGAGCCCTATTATAAGAAAAACCCTTGACTACCTCACTTTGAGTTGAAAGAGCAAGAATTTCATGTCATGAGTGTGACTCAAGTAGGAACATGGTTCAAGTTTGGGGGAGACTACTAAAGAAGAGGAAACATTAAGAACAATCTTGAAATGTTGGTGGTTCATGAATGGATGTACATTCCATTAAAAAAAGTGTTGTGAATAAATGAATACTTTGGAGGCAAGATGGCATTTGGGTGTGTTTGGTACTACTAGAAAAATGAATAGAATGTTACACCATGACTTGATCTACTTGTTCTTTTTGCTCAATGTACCTTTGTTATCTAGAAAAACCAATTTTCCTTATTAGCCTAGCCACATTACTACCGCTAAAAGTCCTTGTGATGTTAACATGTTTGTGAATGTTGTTAGCTTTGTGGAAACAAATAACAAAGTTGAATTGTGTGGAAATTATGATGACTAGAGAGAAAAACACACATCCTTATACACTAGTCAACTTGAGTGAAACACTTATTCCAGTGAGAGGAGGTTCTAGGAGTTGATCGTGAATTGCACTTTTTGCCATGATTGTTGATCTTTCAAAAGCTTTTGTTGACACTATGTGGTTTTCCTATTTTGTGGGCACCACAGTTGAAACTTAACAACAATTTTTCTTTGTTTAAGATATTTTCAAAGAAGAGAATGCATGAATGATATCTGAATTGATTTTGTGGATTTTTTCTAAGTTTGGAGATCATAGTTGAATTAATTTCTTATTGTGCCAAGTTACCTTTTGCTTGAGGGCAAGCAAGGTTCTATGTTTGGGGGAGTTGATAATGTTAATTTTTACCATTATCTAAGTTGCATTTTATTAGCAAAATCAACTCTTCCATAGCTTTCAACCTACTTAATCATCAAATTTTACTTTGTTTTTGTAAATAAACACATTTTGGGTTACATTGATATAATTGTACCATTAATCCCCATTTTTATGCCTTTTTTGTATATTGGAAGCTTTGTTCCAAAAACCCAGCCAAATGTTATAAAGAGGATGCAACAGACACCGCCTGACAGTCCAACAACAATGCCAAGCGCCAACCTGACAATCCAACACTAGGTGTCAAAGTGTTCCAGTAACCACTGTTTGGCGGCATCTAGACACCGCCGGACGACTCCTACAGGACTTCATTCTTTGTTCTTCTTTGCTTGCACCTTGCGACAGGACTTCATTCTTTGTTCTTCTTTGCTTGCACCTTGCGATGGGAGGCTTCTGCTAGGGGCCATTTTCGCTGATATGGCAAGTTGGCCCTTTATCTTTTGTTTTCGTGAGGGGAAACTCATCTTGGACAATTAGGAGCTCGAGCAACACATTTTGGAGCGCTTGGAGGTCTGTTAGGGCTAGTGGGAACTATCCCTTCTTCCTCTTTGTATCTGTAACATCCCTAAGGAATATTACTAATATTTAATAAGTAAAATTCCAATTAAAATAAATACCGCATTGAATATAAACTATTTCCCAAAAGCGTAGGAAATTTAAAACAAAGATAGTAACTGTAATATAATTCACAAGTTCACTATCGTTCTGTACAAAAATTAACATAGTCCAACAATATTAAAGTTACATAAAAAACCAAAAATAAAAATGCTTCAAAAACCCAAGTAGCCCATGCTCTTCGTCTCTAAGCATCTCTTGGCTCACCTGTCACATCATCTGCTCCCGGATAACAAATTATCTGATCATCGCCATACACACAAATAGGGTGAGCTATGCACAATAAAAATATAAACAGATTTTTATGAAATAAATATGTTTCCCAACCCAAAATAACATAATGAAAATTCTCATACTTTCCAAATCACGCAACCATTACCTCATAGTCCTTCATGAGTCATATGCATGAACTAGGTCTTGGGACTTCCCTGTGCTCCCACGAAACTAACTCATTCGTGGTCCAACCCTATGAGCCTATCCCGCTCATAGTCTTGCCCTACAGACTCCTCTCTTGTAGTAAAAACATCCAAGCCTCATAACTTGGACCTTGGCACGCACGGAAACATCACAATTCCTTGCCCATCGCGCGCCCGACACATGCAATCACCATACTAAGGACTCCTCGCCCATTAGTAGCCGACATAATCAACCGGTTCCATGCCCATCATGTGTCCAACCACCGAGCACATCCCAAACCCCTATTGGACTTAGTCCTTCAAGCCCAAACACCACACCACATGCATATACATCCTATCCTGATGAAGGATTGACCCCAACCAAGGATGGAGGCACATGCTTAAGAAGCCTAAGCATGTTTAGAAAGGAAGTTCACTAATCCTTCATCCCTTTCATTTGTGTTTGTTATTTTTGATTCCCTAAGTTGACTTAGTTGAATCAACTTTAGTTGAC
>Ga0209589_1012759_pt1 | contig 11266 bp, 4 predicted proteins | sample CowpeawhiteBW_FD_187525 | JGI IMG/M metagenome (GOLD analysis project Ga0209589, IMG submission 187525) | Root nodule microbial communities of legume samples collected from California USA - Cow pea white BW (SPAdes) (version 2) | ecosystem: Host-associated > Plants > Roots > Nodule | place: USA...
AATATTATACTTTTTTAAAAATATATAAACATCATTAAGTTTTTTGTGTAACTATGTAAGAATTTCAATGCCCTTTCATTTCAGTTTTGCTTGATTTCAAGTTCGAAGTCTTTATACAGGCATGTGAGTCGAAGAATAGAATGAACAAAAAATTAAATAAATTATAATTAACAATAATCAAACCAATACACATCGCTTGTTTTAAAAAATGTTATCTATTGATGAATTGAAAAAGTGTTATCCATTAATGAAAAATAGACAATGTTTATTTGAACAAGCGCTATCTACTAATGAATTGAAAAAGCGCTACCTATTGATGAAAAACTACTCTTATAGACAGTGCTTATTCAGTCAAGTGTTGTCTATGAGAGCTTTGATAGACAGCGCTTATTCAGTCAAGTGTTGTGTATGAGAGCTTTGATAGACAGCGCTTATTGAGTCAAGTGTTGTCTATGAGAGCTTTGATAGACAGCATTTTCTAAAGAAAGTGCTATCTATTAAAAAATATATAGATACCGCTTGTTTAGACAAGCGCTATCTATCAAGTGTCATTAGACAGCGCTTTTTTACAAGCGCTGTCTATTAATAGATACCGCTCCAATAGATAGTGCCTAAAAAGCGCTATATATTAAGAAAAAAAACGCTGTCTATTGCCAAATTTGGCGTAGTGAGTGTAACCCGAATGTTGAAATCACTAAAATAAAATTGAACGATTTGTCATAAAATATTTATACAATGTCACAAAGAATGACATGTTCCATGACTTGAATGATTATTGTTACTGTAATAGAAAAAATTAATCGCTATATAATATGTCACACTGAATTTAAAATGTATATTTACTTCTTGTTTTATCAATTTTATATTGTTTATGGTTATATCCAAATTTTTTAGCATCTTATTTTAACAGCTTAAAACTAATAAAATATGACATTTCATCGTAATATATGTATAAACTATATTAATACAGTCTTACAAAAGATAAGACTATAAAAATATATCATATATGCAATCAAACTAAACTTACAAGCCTATACAAAACTAACCACTTACTAAAATTCCACGAGACCTTCTAGTACTCTAATTGATAGCTCCTCATCCTCTAAAGGTGTCTCTATACATGCAATTTCATCTACTCCTACCAAATAGTTGATTATCGCAAAAGAAGAGACAAACAACACAAGAAAACACAACACACAACAAGATAAGCTAGTATACAAAAGAAATATACATACATATATTTAAATCATGCCAGAAATCTACCAACATGGTATAAAACATATATGTAATCACACAAGCAGTTGACACTAAATTCAATTATCCGAATATATGTTTTTGATATAAGGTACACTAAAGGTATGCACCTGTGATGGTTCCTAAACTTTGTAGAGTTTATTCTCAAGGGGCTATCACTCAATCACACACAAGGTTAATCCTCTTTGTGCCTTAGGCTCAATACGTTCCAAGACTAAGACCTACTACTCTCACCACATAACTCATTCTACTCTACTTGAAAGTGAATGATTATTAGAGTTCATGATACCTTCTTCCTAACCAATCTCCTATATCAAAGCATACACTAACAATACCACCACAACCATCACAAGATACACAAAATTTATTGAACCTTTTCCAATATTCACTAAGGGTTTCTCCATCTTGTTGCTTAATTCCATAAATTTCTCTACGAATGACGGTCTCTCGAGATGCTGGGAAATATTTCTCAGGAAAATTTATTTCCATAGTTTCTTAATTGGTGATTCTTAACGAAAGGTAGTACCACCAATCCTATGTTGTTCCTTGAAGAGTAAAAGGAAAAACTATCATTTTGAGGGTTTCTAGTGCGATATTGGGAGATCTAAAGTTCTCATAGATCATATGGAACTGTCTCAAATGTTTATGTGGATTCTCTCCTAATAACCTATTGAATTTTGGCAAGGCATTTAGTAGGTCAGTCTTAAGCTCACATTGCCCTTCTAGGTACTGGATGTTGTTGTTTATGATGGGATTGTTGGATGTGGCCAATTGTCTGATTGTTCTCTCATCTATTATGATTGGGTTTGGATTAGGTGAAGGATTATAAGATATGTTTGTGAATGGAGGGGATGAAGATTGTATTGTTTCTATAGTGGCTTTAGATGTAGAAGGTGCTCCCTCAAGAGAACACTCATAAATCAATCTTCTGTGTAGTTTATGCAAGTTCCAAATTAATATAGAATTCACCTAGGTTGGCTTAGGTCATGCACCACGCAGTCCGCTTGAAAACGTTCCTCTCTTTTTGACTTTTTTCTTCTTCTTCTTGTTTGTAGAAAGATTTCAAGAAAGAAATAAGTTAAGATGTTGTTGGGTTCACTCTCAGGAAAGAGAGGCGCGTCACAATGGACAACTTAAATCCAAGTCTTTCTAGCCAGAGTTTTCCCAACTAGTCTTAAAATATTTCTCAAAGGAAATTCTTAATGAAAACAAAAATAGAAACTTTGCTTATTAGAAACAACTAAAGACTACAAAAGAAACTCAAACTATATTAAACGTATATGCGTTAAAAGAAATAAAATAGAATAAAAAAAACAAAATGAATGAATAAGAATAAAAATAAAGAAAATACTAATTGTATTTCCTGGCAACGATGCCAAATTTGATAACGTTGTCGTGAAGCGATCAAATTAACACTACTTAACTCTAGCAACTTCAGTATTGTCAGGTTAGTAATGAACTAACTAGATAGGGTTAAGCTAACCCTAAGTCATATCCCAACGGATACAGAATTAATTTTCAATATTTGACTCTTGTAAAAATATATCCTAATGCAATTAACACTATATAATGATATGCAAAAATATAGAAAAAACAATTGAGAATGAAACAACAATTTAATAAAAGACTTTGAAACAACTATAATAAAACTTGGCAATTCCACTACTTTCAATATAGATTCTTCATCAATTATCTTCATATTATTGTTCAATTAACTATTTTTTGACTTCGAATTAATTAAAGTAAATTCTTAATTAATTTGTTGTCGTTCTTACTATTAACCAAAGTAAATTTTCAATCAAAAGCAAGAACTTTGTAGATTAATCATAATAGATTTAATCAAAGTACATTCTCAATTAAATATTAGTATGTCTAATCATGTACATTCTTTTACCTCTAAAATCAAGCAAAAAGATAATTAACCAAAGTAAATTCTTGATCAATTCTAGTTGAAGTTTTTACCTCTCATCAAAGTACATTCTCAATCATTAGCAAAAACTCATTCAATTACATGAAAGTTTCTAAATTTAATCAAAGTAAATTCTCAATTAGAGTTAAAAATCCTTGAACTCATGTGATCAACATACATGTACATTAAATCATCTCACTAATTAGCTATGATGTAAAACCATTACTTTTCATGTGATTCAGAGATAAAAGACTTAGATGAATGAAAATAAAAACAATAATCAAAAGAACAAAAATTTAACCTCAAAATCCATAATGAAATTACAGTGGTACCAACCTTAAAAGCATAGCCCTCCATGGATTGGATGGAATACATGATAAATATTGAAAGATGGTAGCTTCTAAAACCAAAGATTTTTTAAGTGTACTTCTTTTGCTCCCTTGGGTCACTTTATATAGGCCTTGACTGCACTTGAATCTTATATTTTCTGTTGATGAAATATTTTATCTTTGATATAATATCTCTCAAATAATTAATAGATTTTATCAATTTCTAAAATATTTGGAAATTTTATCTATTGATAATTTGAGATATACTAAAGATAGTTAATTAAAAATCTTTAATTAATTATTCAACAACATAATTTTTGTCCAATTTCCAATTTTGCCCTTTGCTTTGACCATTTGACCAGTTTTGACCAGAATTTACCTAGATTTGACTACTTTGACCATTTGACTACTCCATGAGAGGTTGACACGTGGCAGTTTATTTCTCTCTCCTTTAGGGTTTGCTGGTTCATATTGGAGGTTGCTGCATTTGCATCGTGGTTGCTAGCACAGAGGCCATCCATGGTTTTTCTAAAGCATCAACGAACTGCATTTTCAACGAGGCTAACAACGTTTTCTAGCGAAACTCGAGTGGTTGTTCGTGTGCAGATTTGGTAGTGGCTCGCGTTCTCGTACAAGTTTCGCTACTAGAGGGACACGATCCTGACTTGCTTTTTGCTCGCGTAGTTCGCAAATATGTGTTGTGGTTGAAGCTTTGTTTCAAACTCGTAGTTAGGGTTGTTATGTGGATGCAGGTGTGGGAATGTAACATCCTAGTCGGATATTACTAGTTTAAATAAAATAAAATAATAGGTAATAATAAATCTGCAATTAATAAAATCTCTTTACCAAAAGCACAAAAAATTTAAAATTTATTAAATTTTCCACAACTCAAAATTTAATATTAAAACATCAATAGTTCTAAATTCCTAAATCATAAGTGCCATAGTATCTTAAATACATAAAATAGTGATAAAATCTTCTCTATATATATTTCTCATACTAGCCCATCTCTGGCTCTATGCTTCACTAGCTCCACTTGAAACATCATTTGCTTCCATGTAATAAGTTACACGATCATCGCCAAATACACACAAAAAGGGTGAGCTTAAAATAATTAAACATGCATAACCAATATAAAACCCTTACCTAATGAATAGTAGTTTATCCCAAACCCTCTTATGAGAACCTCTCATTATGCATTAGAAATCATGGCCTTCCACCATGTTCATCTAGCTTCCACACACTTTGACAATGACCTTGAGATAACACTTGTTGAGACGAGTCACAACTTGTGGTTCCATCTCTACAAGCCACAACTCGCAGATACACATTCAAAACTACCATGTTACGAACCATCATCCGTAACGCTAGGTGGAGCTCCCCTATATGAACCACCATTTGTATTCATCACAAGACTACCAACCTCATTGGCCACTACCGTGAAGGGAAATAAAGTGAAACCAATCCATGCGAGCCACAACTTGCACGCTCACACTAGATATCCAATATCACTAGCCCACTACCCGGGATCGCCATGTGTATACCATCCATTATGAGCCACAACTCAAGGAATGCCTCCAACAAGTTTCATACTCAAATTCATCCCCACAAGTCATGGAAAACTCTTAATCTCATTAACCTAACCTATATAACATCAATACACACTCAACCTGGGTCTTAGGGATTCCAATGCTTCCACGAACCTGCCCGTTCGTGGTCCAACTCTACGAACCTCCCTGCTCGTAGTCAAACTTTACAGATCTTCCCACTCATAGTCCAACATGTGTGATCCATCAAGCTATGAACCTCCCCGCTTGCAGTAACTCTTAAGTGTGAGCATGGAACATATGAACCTCCCCGCTCGTATCCTCACACGAGAGTATCATTAACATGAGCCTCCCCGCTCATATTAATCACATGTTTCATCACCAATCACGAACCTACCCACTCGTGATACTATCAAGCATACCCTAGCCTAGGTTCAACATTCAAAACATACAAAATGCAACCAAAAATAGCACACTGCCCCCTACACTATCGCCTGGCAGTGCCTAAGCGCCGCTAGCCAATACTCCAACACAGACCGCCTAGCGGTCTCAACATGCCACTGGGTGTCGCTCGCTCTAGGGACTTCCTTGGTTCATCTATCGCTTGGCAAAGTGCCCCGTGCCACCAGGTGCCACACCAGTAACGTGAGAGTTACTAGTTTGTGCACCCCAAGATAGGTTCTAATGAACCTAATCCCCCACACACAATCCAGGACGCCAAAACCACATATCTAATTATCCGAGCATGACCAAATCTCACCACAGTACAATATATTCACAATCATATAGATATCCTATACATATTTATACTTGTATTCAAAATCAAACATATATCATATTCAGAAGACATTTATACATTCAACATATACAATTCATAAAATGGCTCAACTAGTACATATATGTTTCCATCAATCTCATACCCAACACCATTTTAGATTGTTTTGGCCTCATCACCCAATTATGTTTTATGCATTAAACCAAGGATCAATTTAATTGCAACTTGAATTTAACAAAGGATCACTCATGCTTTTAGTGAATTCAAAACCATCTACCACATAAATCCATAACTCACGTAGAACATATAATCATATCATGCAACGACTACACTAATTCCTTTATCCAATACCTTGTCCCCCAAAAAAAAAAAATCAAGTTTCACATAACTATCCAATCATATTGATGCATTAACCCATCATATTACACTTGGTCTAACTTGACCCCTTTAACTCATTCATAATTTGCAATTAAGCATTTAGATAAGTGTCTCACATGCACCATACAACACAGACCAATCATTCTGTTGTGCTGCTTAGCGTCACCTGCCGGTACATCCTTGCCGCTAGGCAGAGCATCAGGTTCTTTGGCAGAACCCAGTTTCTTTCACATGCAAGAAATTCCAAAATCCCCCAAACCACTAGTGCAGCCATTCAATTGCCCGTAAACCACATGTATTCATGTTTCCAGTAATCCTACATATATAATTTCTCATATGATTGAAATTTCACGCCAATTAATGCTAAGTATCATAGTTCCACTATTTTCCCCAACCCTAATGTGCCTTTATGGTTACTCATACAACAATTCCTCTATTTCATCAATACACAATAGTTCTTCACCAATTTATGGCATCAATCACTCAATAAAATATAAGAGAACATATTCAAAGATCAAGATATCTATAACGACAATCCAAAACACAAAAAAAAAAACTCAACAGACTCGCTCGCTTGGCGATCCTTGATTGCTACCAGGTGGTTTCTGGAAAAACTTAGAAATCAGGCATACACAGTATGAGTCACCTAGCGATACATGAACACCGTCAAGCAATTTCTGAGCAGAAACCCAAAAACACAATTTTCAGTGCGAATTGAAAGAAAACAAGCACCATAGGCATGCATCATATGATAAAACACATAATCAATCAACGTAACACTTAGTGCAACTCCCCTTACCTGAAAACATTGCTCGAAAAGCTCTCCTAAGGTTTTTCTTGCATCAAGTTTGATCTCACTCTCCTCTTCTACCCTTGAGCACACTTTCTCCTTTTCCAACTCTCTCTTTTGTTCAATTTCAGGTGTTCTCAGTCCCTGCCCTTGTAGCTACATGAAATTGTTACCTAGGATTCACTCTAATTCCTCCCTTAGTTAATTTTCACCCTAAGAGAATTAAAAACTAATTAAACTTAATTAATGGTTTAATTGGCATCAATTCCTATTAACTTGGAAGTTTTCGGTGTCTTTCCAACTCCATAACTGATACTCCTCTCCACCTCCGTGATAGCTAGGGTTCCTGATCACTTACCAATGTAGACAAAAATAATCCAAGTATAAAAAGGTTCAAACTCACATCCACCAAATTACCAGGCTCATACACAACCATCAAGCCATCACGTGTTTCAAGACATATCATGCACATATATACTTAGAACATCATGCCACGTGTTCATATATGCGCCCAAAAAAAATTAAATAATTAAAACATCAAAATTGAGCAATTTCAAAACTTTATTCTGAGGTATTTTATTCTATATCTACACTAGATCAAAGGAATGAACATAACTAGAAATAAGTCAATCTTCTAGAAATCAAGCTGTCATGCGCGTACAAATGGAAAAGTTCTATTATTTTCACACATGAGTTAATATTTTGAATTTAGCCAGCAAATCAAATATGAAAGAGATCACTCAAGTTAAAATGTGTATTTTCTCACTAAAATTCACTCAAGTGTTTCAGTTTGTGTTTTTACTCAAAAACCCATGTAAGTAAACACTCTTAATACTTAACAAGACTCTAATATTCACAACTTTTAGAAAACATGCATTAAGGGATCATGAAGACTTTTTACAGGTTATAATAGGACCAAGGCAAATATAGGAAACATTTTAGAATTTTTGGGTTTTTGAAATAGTAATATAGAAAGAATTATGGAGCATAGTTTCAAAAACCACCATTTTTCCGTTTGTTGCTCTTTTTGATAAAACAATCATTTTTCTACATTTTTTCCAAAACTCTTTCATCATTTTTTTTCTCTTTTTGCTATTTTTATTAGTTTGTGGTGAGATATCACATCCCCACACTTTATTCCACAGTCAATCCTAATGCAATCCACTAACTCCTTCTTTCTTCCTAAGGTAGGAAAAAACATGGTCTTTTCTCTTTAAGGATTTACAATAGGCTTGAAAACAATTGGTACAAATTGAAGAGCTCATTGTGAGGATCACTCTTACGGTCTCATATATTCAATTAGGCGAATAGAGGAGAATAACCCTTAGAGAGAAGTCAGAGAACTTTACAAAAATGGTTTCTAGAGAAATGATGTGTTTTAAAATAATGAAAGTCGTTCATAACAATTTTATTTATACTTGTAACATCCCATTTAACAATCATAAACCATAAACAAAATATGTCATATATGATAGAAGCATAGAATAAGATACTAATGTATAAAATCATATTACAATTATCCAAAAGTAAGATGAACTGAAATACAACGGTTATACAAGGTTATATATATCTACCATAAGGTTTCTCAAAAAGAAAACCACCAAACTCCAAGAGAAAATGAAGCCTATACAAGACTATCATCACTACCCTACACTAATCCAACCACAAAATCTTCAACTGCTAACACCGTTCAGGTGATCATGGCAAGAGAAAAGAAATACAAGGAAATAATACACAAAAGAACGGGTAAGCTAATGAATTTAAAGAAAAACCTCAAATCACAATACATTAACATAAATCATACATAAGAAATCAATTATTTTATACAGATAACTAAAGCTAAGACTCAATCTAATCCAAATATAAGCATTGATGTTGAGTCCTGGTAATTTGTGCTGGCATCTAATGCTCTACAGAGCGGTAGACAATACCAGTCCATTAACACCTTTGGTCAAGGTAAAACCCCTAGACTAAGACCTCTTGCTCCTCTCACCACATACCTTATTCTTCTCCATTTGAGAATTTGAATTGTTATTTGAGCGTTAGGATAAATTTCAACTAAACTCCCACATCAATGCTTACACTACGCAAACCACTACTAATTCTCCTTGAATCAGTCTCCACACATCCTTATTCATAAGTCATCTTTAGAAAAAACATACATAACAATCACAAGCTTCTAAAATAGCTTAGAAATAACTGCTCAGGTTCTGATGTACCCGCTCAGGGAGCATTTTCGCTTGCTGGGTGAGAGGTGCAAAACTACCCTTTCGAACCAGCAACTAAATGGCTCGCCCAACAAGTTTATCATTGAGACTCCAGGGAAAAATCTTTCAAATAATTCGCTCAATGAGAAACTCACCCAGCGAGTAGCCTTGCCTAGCGATTTCTAAAGTTTGGGAGCTTTTGACTTGAAAACTCGTCCAACGAGAAATGGCTTGCCCAGTGAGTCTACATATTTATGTAAAATGTGATTTTGGCATAATTCTACAATTTGAAAACAACACCAAACATCCCAATAACCTTTACAGATACTCCACACATATCATACTTAGATTCATCACAACTTTTAATGTCAATTTGATCTTAAGACAATACCAAGCATCACACTTTCACACACCACATATCTTTATCACAATTCAATTACAACACAAATTCACATTATATACATACAATCCAAAAATTCTAGCATGCTCCTCACTTAAAATAAATCAATTAGCTTTCCTTACCTATGAAACAACGCATACAACCCAAAATAGTATCTAGCCCCTTTCAAACCTAGCAAGGTCCACAACTCAACCTAGGAACAACAAGAAAGTGACAAGGGAAAATCGTTAGAACCACTGATCAACAAAATTTCACAAGTTTAGATGATACATGCGGGTCAAAAATTTTCCACATGCACAAAATTTAAAACCAAACAAAATAAGGAGCCGAAAATCAACTTACTCTATTTGAGAAATTGATATGGCATAAATAGATAGGTCACCTCAAGGATCCCCCTAGCGGTCTTTGTTCGTTAAACAGAGGAATACAAACGTGAGATTTCTAGAGAGAAGGGAGAGAACTCTAAAGAAATCGTCTCTAGAGGGATGAAGTGTTTATAACTAATGAAACTCACTTTTAGATTTCTATTTATATTTTAGCAGTTTAATAATAAAATAATCAATTCTTCATTATTTTTAAACATTTATCCATTCTAAACTATCATTTTCTATATTCTCACAATACTAAAACCTTTTAATATCAAAATAATGAAGTCGCATCTTCATAAGTCATTATTACTTTTAAAACGTCATTTTCTAATGTCTTACAATATCAATAATTAATGAAATATTGTTTCGATTTCTATTGTATTCGTTTATAAAGCATGATTTACAAAAATTACTTCCACCGACAATAAATTCAAATAAAAATGTACATTTTGAAAAATAATTTATGCAAATATTTTTGTGATAACATTGTAATTCCTTTAATTTTGTAAATAGGTAACTAATACTAATTATAACAAATTCAATTTATTTTATATAAAATTAAATTTAAATCAACATTTTAAAACTTTTATTTTGAAAGTTAACCTTTTGTAAGGCCCCATTTTTTTATATTCTGCCCTAAAGTTGTTGGGCTGCCTTTGTGAGTGGGCCTAAGGCCGGCCCAACATATATAGTCTTTAGGTCTGCCCTAAACCTAGTACTCCTTACCATTTCAGAAAAGTTACCGTTCTTGTCTTGAGCCGCAACCGTCTTTTACTCCCGCTAGGGTTCCAACGTTCTTCCGATTCACGTTTCATCTTGACCATAGTCCTGCTCACGTAAGTGCTCTTTCACCTTGTCGCCCCTGTCTAGAATAGTTATGTACTCACAGTGAGAAACTTGTATTGATTCGTTTGACTCGCTGTTCCAGCTTGCGAGTCGGGTTCTAGAGCTACGGTGCCCCTTGTTTCAGTGCAGAGGTCCTGTGCAAACCCATTTCCAGGTAAGGGAAGCTAGAACCCTCCTGTTGGCTTGGTCTGAGTTGTTGTTTTATGTGGTTGGTGATTTCTTTGTGGTTGCCTGTTAATATGGATGCATGATGCGATGGGATTATTGTTTATGGTATGTATTCACATCTGTTGCAGGGAAAACAGTGGCGGGCTCTGATAAACTCGCCCAGGCGACCTAGTCTCGCCTAAGCGAGATTAACAGAGGCTCGCCTAAGCATTTTCTCCACGAATGGTCGCCCAGGCGACCTGCTGTGGCTTTTGAGCGAGCAGGCAACTCGCCCAGGCGAGAGGGATCTCGCTTA
>Ga0209589_1012760_pt1 | contig 11265 bp, 7 predicted proteins | sample CowpeawhiteBW_FD_187525 | JGI IMG/M metagenome (GOLD analysis project Ga0209589, IMG submission 187525) | Root nodule microbial communities of legume samples collected from California USA - Cow pea white BW (SPAdes) (version 2) | ecosystem: Host-associated > Plants > Roots > Nodule | place: USA...
CAATTTTTTTTAATAATTGAAAAAGATTTTTTAAGTCATTTTTTTAATAAGATTAAAAGTAATTAAGTATAAATATTTTTACAACATTAAGTACTCTGATATTTATATTAAAATTTACATGTACAAAAAATGTTATACTAATAGAACAATATAATCATCTACTTTTTTTTCAAAGTAAAACAATATTGTTTATGTCAAATTCAAGACCAAATCTATTATTTGTATAAATGTTATTTTAATTAAACCTATATTTTAATTTAAATATTTTTTCCTTTTATATTTTTTTAAAAATATTTTTAAAATTTATCAACTAGGTTTCATTAATGTTTGCAAATTTAATAAATGTTTTGATTCTCATTAAATTTTATTTGGTATTCTAATATAAAAAATGTAAACAATTATAATTTATTTCAAAGTATTTGATATCGAAGAAACAACCATACTCCTAATATTGAATATTTGATAATATTATGTTTCTTTTACCGTAATTTTTTATTATTTTAGAAAAATTAATTAAAATTAATACTAAAGTAGTAAAAAAATGGGTATGGGTACGAGATTATACCCGTTACCTGGTGGGGATGGGGATGAGACAAAAGTTTGATACCCATTGGGTTTGGGGATGAGGATGAATTTTTTTTACGGGGATGGGTATGGGATAGTAAAACCCGTCCCCGCCCCGTTGCCATCCCTAACGTCAACCATAGCTTTAGCCTACCTAGCCCCAACGTAACACATAGTCCATAACCACGACCTAACCACTCATTTTTGTGGTCCCCAATAAGTTTGATGAGTGTTTGTACTTATATACTAGTAATGTTAATCACCGGGACTTCAACCATATTGAATAATAACAAACTCTTTTCCATGAGTTTTGATGTGTAATTTTACTTATATAATAGTTATCTAAATCATTTTCATCCGATATGGGACTTCAAACTCATATTAAATGATAACAACCTCCCCCCTTGACATTTGATGTGTAATTTTACTTATATACATGAGATTTGATAAGTAATTTTACTTGTATACATGAGATCCTTGGACAAAAAGAAATCTTGCATCAAATCTTTGGACAATTAAAATCTTATTATTTTAATTCAAAGTTGTATAATTATAAAATAATGATTTTATTATTTAATAAAAATTCAAAAACATATCATAGTTTAAAATTTCAAAAAATCATAATTTTATAATTATACACTTTTAAATTAAAATATTAAAATACTAAATTTATAAAACTATAAAAATATAAAATTATAGAATTATGAAATTCTAAAATAAAAAATAAAAAATTATAACATAATATTATGATGATAATAATAAAAATAGAACAAAATAATAACAAAAAAATAAAAAATTTAATAATTATTATAATAATAATGACTAACAATAATAATAAACTAAAATAATAATAATTTAAAATAAAATTATAATAATAATAATAATAATAATAATAATAAATAATTTAAAATAATAATAATAATCTTATACTTTGGGACTTCAACCTCATATTTGGGCCTACCCAGCCCTAACCCAACCCATAGTCCATAACCAGATTTGGGACTTCAACCTCATATTAAATGATAACAAACTCCCTCCACGAGATTGCAATTCTTGATATATACTAGTTATCTAAATCACTTCCATCTAATGTGGGACTTCAAACTCATGTTAAAAAATAACAACCTTTCCCATGAAATTTGATGTGTAATTTTACTTGTATGCTAGTTATCTAAATCACTTTCACCCGACGTGGGACTTTAAACTCATATTAAATGATAACAATCTCCTCCCCACGAGATTTGATGTGCAATTCTACATATATATTAGTTATATACTTTCATTCGACCGCCATCCGAGGTGGGATTTCAAGTTTATATTACCTCATTTTACTTATTTATTAGTCACAACAATAAAAATATTAATACTAATAATAATATCAGTAATAATATGACTTCATTATGTTTTAAGTCCCGAATAGATTTTAAATCTTTCAATTGAGTCATTCATAAATTTTTGTAGTCTATTGAGTACTCAATAAATATATTTGTTTCAATTGAGTTTTTGCTGCTGTTAACTTTTCCTGATTATTGAGTGATGTTACTTTTAAGGGACTAATGCTGTTATTATGTTGTCGTATCACCTTGATGGTAGTCACCACATGTTATTTTATTATTTAAAAATTTATAATTTTACAATTTATGATTTTATAATTTTTAAATTTTATGAATTTTTTATTAAACAATGGTATAATTTTATGTTATCATTTTATTATTTTCTATCAAAATTGAATAATTATATAATTATGATTTTATTATTTAAATTAAAATATAAAACATATCATAATTTTTATATTTCATAAATTCGTAATAAGAACTCGTGGTAGGATAAAAACATAAAATTAAAATTTCTATTTAAATTAAAAGCCTAATTAAATTAATAAATTTTTCAATAAAATTACTACATAGTTTTTATTATCTATAAAATTTATATAAACTTTCTCAAATAATACTTTTATTTAACCAAATGGATCTCTAGTTGTTTATAAGACAAAAAGAAATCTTGAATCAAATTCTTATTATTTTAATTCAAATTTATATAATTATAAAATAATGATTTTATTATTTAATAAAAATTCAAAAACATATCATAGTTTAAAATATCAAAAAATCATAATTTTATAATTATATACTTTAAATTAAAATATTAAAATACTAAATTTATAAAACTATAAAAATATACAAATATACAATTATGAAATTCTAAAATCAAAAATTAAAAATTATAACATAATGTTATGACGGTAATAATATACAGAGAAAAAAATAATAACAATAAAAAATAAAAAATTTAATAATAATAATAAATTAAAATAATAATAATCATCTTAACCATTCCTTCCTCATGAGGTTTGTAATGTTAATCACTTTCACCTCATTTGTAATTTTATTTATATACTAGGTATCCCCTCTGAGATTTAATGTGTAATTTTATTTATATACAGTTATTAAATCACTTACACCCGATGCGGGACTTCAAACTCATATTGAACATATTGTCTAAATCACTTTCAGTCAATGTGAGACTCCAAACTCATATTGAATGATAACAATATCCTCCTCTGATATTTGAATGATAACACACGAAGCACACACCTTCCATAAAGTTGGGTAAGAGAAAGACCTTTCCACTGACACCAAAATGAGGAAAAAGAAGAATAAGCAAACTCAATTCTCATCAACTACGAATACTAAACTCACCACTTAAACGCCACTATATTCACCGCATCATTACAAACTGCAAAAAAATGGATCCTTTTTGCCAAAATTCATTCTAATGACGAAGCACACACCTTTTGTACCTTTTGTATGTTGGACAAGAGAAAAATCTTTACACACATCTAAAGAGGAGAAAAGAAGAATAAAATAATTTTTCAGAGGAATACAGACTTTGCACATTATCCAAACCTCGGAGAAGACGAGAGGTTGAAAAGTGGAAGAAGACAATTGAAAAGAGAAGGTTTCTTTTACTTTGATGGTTTTTTAGTTTCTGCTGTAATTTCATCGAATATTTAATGAAATAAAAAAAGAGTCAACATGTTACGAGAAAAGTTGTCACTTGTTGATTGCTAGTATATCATTTTCCTTTTTTTAACAGAGGAGTAACTTCTGCTTCACGTGTTCATCTGGCGTGATTGCACCGTTCACACCCTCTACCAGCACTGGTCAGTTTCCCATCTCCGACCATTATAGCCAGAAACTCCAGACGACGCCGTTGAGAACACTCGCCCACGTGGAATCAAGTTTCGATCATACTTGGCACGCTTATCGGGATTCAATAGCGTGCGATAAGCATCGTGGATCTTTATGAACTCACTCCCAGAGGATTCCTTTTTCCCCATCGGAGCCACGTCCGGGTGGCAGACCTTCACCAGTTGCCGGTAAGCCGCTTTGATTTCTCCTTCCGACGCGGCTGGACAGATTCCCAGAATCTGGTAGAGCGTGGTGCACGAAGCCATGCTTTGAGGACTCAAAACTTCGGTGCCGGTGGCAAAGGATACAATTGACCTGAATCTGAATGTGTGAGGCTTTTGAATTTTGAAGAGGTAATGGTTTGTTATATAAGAGGAGAGGGAAAGTTCAAAAGAATCAGAAGAAATTAAAACGTATTATTAAAATTAGATAAATTAAAATATTATAATATTTACTAATTGATTATGTTTTCACTTTATTTTCGTTGCAAATGCTGTGGGAAAAAATTTAAAGATAAAATTATTTTTACTTTTCATATTTTTAATTTTTTATATTTTTAATTTTCAATATTTATTTATTTTTATTCTCTTTTTAGGGATGACAACCTAGAAGCAGGTACAAGTTTCATCATCTCATCTCATATTGTAATAAAAGTTGTTCCCATCATAAATCTAACATATATACAATTTTTGTCACATCCTCGTCTCTACCGAGTAGTGGATATACTCATATACTCATATCATATTTGTTTTTTTACTATTCCAAATATCAATTAAATCATTTATGTAAAAAAAATAAAACAAAAATCACACCAACATAATCATGATTATCAAAATATCCAATATTAAAATAACATATTTTTTTTTTCAAGAAGTCAAATATTAAATAAATATATTATAGTTGTATAAATTTCAAAGTATGAAATAACAACCTGGAGAAAAATTTAAATAATTATATAAATAATAAAAATTACACAACTAAAATTTTATAATAATAAAAACATTTATTAACATAATTATGAAACATTTATTAAGAATTACTTGCATTTGATCTAATTATACATAGAAAAAAAAAGAAGAAAAAAAAATGAAATAGTAATTCAAATCGAAAAATTTAGTTATTAAAATATAATGTACTTTCCTCGTCATATATTATTTTTAGTTATGAGAACATATTTTTCTTTTAATTTATCCTATATAGAATATTAAATGAAAATTCATAAAATATTATTAATAATATATATTAATAAATTAGGAGTTGCTGATAAAAAATTCATATATATATATATATATATATATATATATATATATATAAAAGTTATCTAATAAAATATTGGTATTACTTTGAATGAGAATGAGGATAGAGTAAAGATGACTATTTGAATGAATATGATGACAAGAATGAGTCGTACATCCACATACTCAATGTGAAAATTGTTCGATAAAACAAGGATGATTTCAAATAATTAAAAAAAAAAGATTTATTTGTCATCTCCACTTCTTATTTTTTCACGGTTTCAAATAATTAGAGGGTTAGTGTCTTGATAAAATTTGCCAATTAGAATGCAAATATTTATCAAATTTAATATAATATTTTAGTTCACTTAATTAAATTTAATCGAATGAGATTCCATTAAATTAGGTTTAGTTCTCCTTTTGTAGTCCAATCAAATTATAATCTTAGGAAATGATTTATGAAATACCAAAAATTCAAAATAAGTCTTTTATAATAACTATAAAACAATAACAACACTTGTAATACATAGATAATACTGTTCATATAATAAAATGTAAAAATAATTTTAATTATTAATTTATTAGATAAATAATATTTTTACTGTATAATTTAATTGGATTTGAAATTTAAAATTTATTTGTAATATTTGAAATATAATTTTTCTAATGTAGATAGAATATTTAATTTCACATCTTATTGAGGGAAGTTCTTTAAAAAAAAAAAAACTTTCTTTGATTTTAAAACCTAACCATAGCCAAACAAATCATTTCAAAGTGATTTTCATGGTAAGCCCTTTTCGGTTTTCCAGCTAATTTTTAGGTATAAAGCATAGTTTGTCTTTTGGCAAGATGTAGCCAGAAAAAGGCCCTTATCCATATATTCTTTAAAAATAATATTATAATTTTTTCTTTTGCATCTAATTTCTGGTATACTTTCTTTTGCCGGAACACAGCCACAAAAAATGTGTACGGCTTCTACAATTTTTGTAGGATAGATATAAGTGATTATAAAATTTGATTTTATTTAAATGTGATTTTAATCTTCATAAATTTAATGATTTGATTTATTTCTTATGATATATTTTTGTTTTTGTTTTTTCAACCTTTTTAATTTTGTTGCAAAAAATAAACTAATTTTAGTTTTGATGGTTATTTTTTAAACTTTGATTATGATGTAGAAATTATTTTAAAAAGTAATAAAGGTTAACTTTCAAACCTATTTTAGGTGTATAAATTATATTTTTAATTATTTAAATTTTGCCTCATTTATATACTTGATTGATTGAGTGATTTTGTATTTTTGAGCCTTATGTAACGATAAGTATAATAATTATACATCGCTTGAGTACAACTATACACAAATACATTGTTTGAATGATAATCAACTCCATACCACACCAAACAATTATAACATAATATTGTTCAAAAAATTTTAACATTTTCTATAATTTTATACATATTTGATTCTTCATGCCAAAGTAATAATAATAATAGTAACCGGAAATGAACAATTTTATTCAAAAATTCATATAATTCACATATATTGAAATTCCCACATATTTCATACTAAAAGCAATAATCTCATTCAAAAGATGTAATATTAGTTATTCTTACATAGATTGAAACATGTTTTATTCAGTAATAACTATAGCAATTTATATGAGTATTCAAAAAGTCAATAACATACAAGAACATCTTTACTTGAACGATCACTTAAGAGAGAGAAAAAAATGTGAAATAAAAATCACATATGGATGATTTTACTTGTCAAACTCAAGTTCTAGCTTATTGAAAACAAATTACACTCCTTTAGCTTCTCAAGATCTTAATGTAAGACCCATTTTTCCCTGTCCCTTTTTATTTTAAGGGTTGCCCCAGTCTATTGGGCCTAAGGGCTGGCCCAAATGAGAAATCCAGACCTAATATGCCCTAACCCTAACCTTTCTGCTTACTTTTCATAAAACAGACCCGCCTCCTTAGAGTCGCTGCCGTCTTCCTCGCTGCCGTCTTCCTCTGCTAGGGTTCTGAAGTTTACTCAGATTCACGTTTAGCTTGACCTTGATTCTGCTCACGTAAGTGTTCTTTAACTCCTATTTTCCTCTCTAGTATAGTTTCATGGTCAATGTTGGGGTTTCCGCAATAACCCCGTTTTTATTCGTTGTTTCCAGTTTGCAAGTCTAGTTCTAAAGTTGTTGTACTATGTGGTTCAGTGTCGAAGTCTCGTATAACCCCCTTTCCAGGTAAGGGAAGCTAGTACCCTCTTGTTTGTTTAGTGTGATTGTTATTGTTTTGCATTTGTTTCGTGATTATTGAGCTTGTATGCTGTTGTGGATGTATGAGATGGTTGGCATTATTGTTTGAGTATGAAAATATGTTTGTGGCAGGGAGAAACAGTGGCGAGGTCTGATACTCTCGCCCAAGCGAGCTTGTCTCGCCTAGGCGAGACTTGCAGAAACAGGTCAGGGTTGCACTCGAGCTCTTGCTCAGGCGAAAGCTCTTGTTTTGAGTGAGGCACTATCTCGCTCAGGCGAGAGACGCTCGCCTAAGCGAGAATGCGTGAGAGTCTTGACATGTTGCTCCTGTTTTAGCCCAGGCGAGGAACTTCACCTTTAGGCGAGGAACTTCACCTTTGGGCGATGGGTTGTCTCGCTTAGGCGAGGAGGGCTCGCCTAAGCGAGCCTACGAAAGTCTCCCAGCGCCCTTATCGTGATCTTGCCTAAGCGAGAGTCTACCGCCTAAGTGAGGGCACTCCTCTCGCCTAAGCGAGGGCTCCTGGCTTGAGCGAGATCTGCTGCAGGTTACGTTGTTTTTTCTTCGCTTGGTTAATCGGAGTGTTTGATTTATGATATACTCTATATAATGCATGAGGCATGTGAAATGAAATGCATGGTATAAGTTATGGTTATAAATTGGATTGATGTGATTGTGTGATCTTGGCATGTGAAACAAATGAGATGGTTGGTATTAAAGTGGCATGAGATGAAATTCCACAATTATGGTTTGAGAATAATGGGTTGGTATGGATTCACTGAGAAAATGAAAGAGGTGGATTATAAAGAGTTGGTATGTGATGTATATGTATATGTATGATAAATCTTTCTTGATTGATTGAGTATGATTGGTCTGTGTCAGTGCGTAATTCCTTTGAATCTCTAGGTGAGATTTCAGGGTCGTGCTTCAGTGGTCGGGACGTAATTCCATGACCCCTATTAGTGGGTGTTCATGGTGGTGCTCCATCCGTATAATTTGGTAAGGATTCAAGGTAAGGTTACATCCTGACACTCTAAGGAGTTAGTTAGTCTCACTTAGAGCGGACTGAATCTTGTGGTGAGAGTAGCAGGAGGCTCGAAACTCATTAAGGGCTAACCTTGTGTGGGGGGGATTGGAAACATTGTAACATTGGTAACACTTAGCTCGTGGGTGAGCAGCTCGGGGGTGAGCAGAGATATCCACCACAAGTGTAAGCATCCGCTGAATCCGACTAAATTATACATATCCGGATGAGTCGAGTCGAGTCTTAGTGTATTGATTTGAAAGTCATAACATGCTTGAGTGATGTATGTATAGTTGACTATGAAAGTGTATCTGATTGCATGATGAAACTATTTTTGGGCTCTAGCTTACCCTTCTATTTGTTGTTGTATGTTCTTTGGTGTGGTCTTTTCTTTTGCAATGATCATCAACTTGTTGATGTGAGCAGAGGTGAGAACTCCCCGTAATCATCAGGGTGATGGAAGTTCCATTGCATAGCATGTTTAGACTAGATCTAAGCTTATTCTGGCTTTCTTTTTGGGCTATGGCCCATGTACTAGTCTATCTTTTAAATTCCTATTTGATTATTGCTGAATGTTGTAACTGGTTTAGTTTTGGCATCGTGGTGTGCCTTGGATAATTGCAAGGAGTTATGTTTAAAACTCCAGGACTGCGCTACTATAATATTTTAGTGTGACGCTTCCTTTTAATTATGTTTATTGATTAAATGAGACGTTACACTTAACATTACCATATTTTCCATAATAAGCAAAATCCCATTTGTTATATTTGAGTAAGTTGTGACTTCTCTAGGTTTTATAACAATTCTTTGTGAAACATAATAATTAAGATAAGAAAAGTTATTTTAATATGTGATTGACCATTTAATTGTGTGTGATTGTAATTGTAATCATTATAGAGTTGGTAATTGGTACATACAAAATAAATTTAGTGGATTTTATAGTTATATTGCCTTTGAACAATTGTTAAACTGGTCAAATTGAATTTTCTGGGAATACTTAAAAAGGTCAAAATAAATTATAATAACAAGTGAGTAAATTGTTTTTTTAGTTTAAATGTGTTTTAAACCAGTTAAGATAATTGGTTTGAAGTATAATTGGCATTGTTTTTATGATTTTCATTTTTTTCATATATTACTTGAGATGACCATTAATTTGAAGTGAAAGTAATATCACTAAGCTCACTACGAGATTTATCACTCCAATTGTTAGATAAAGTGCTTACACTAGGCAAAAAACTATAGCTATTAGTCATAGCACAACTATTTTTACTTAACAGTGTAGCAATCCAAGCGTCACGATTCGATTGACTCGGTCCACATGAGATTTTTAACCATTTTTCGTATCACAATAGATCCAAGATGACCCAACTGTTCATGCTAAACAATGAACTCATTTTGATTCGTAAGCTTCTGACTTAAAATGACATGTGTTTCAAATTGCACTAATATATGTGTAGCACAAGTCACAAGAGAATATTGGTAATTTCTCCAATACACATTTTTTATTCAGCTCAATTCTCCAATACAATCTTTTTTTTTATTTAAGTTAATTATAATGATGTAAGAATATGTATATCTCTTTCATTATTTGTCTCAATATGATATTCATTTACACAAATATCATTAAAACTTAATAAGTTTCTATTAAACTTATTTGGTAGATGTATAATGGCTCTTTTGAAGACTTCAAATATATTTGTAGTACTAGAGATAATGCTAATATTGATTTCTCACATCACAAAACAAAAGGAAAAAATATTATTACTCTTGAGAATTGTATGAGTTGTTGCACTAACAACAAAACATAATATATTTATTAGTTTATGCAACACTATTTGATCATATATATAATTAAATTTTAATGTATTTAATAAATAACCTTAGCTCGTTATAGGTACCACCTAAAATTAAACAACTTTGCAACTCATTTCAAATAAAACTAAGTATAAAACATCATCTTCGAAAAACTTTGAACCTTTATATATGTATATTTATAGTATAACAAAATCAAAATCACAAACCCATATCAAAACCCTTATTTCACATTCTTACGCATAATATGTATATTTTAATACATCATTAACTTAAAGATATTCATTTGTAATAATGTATAATATTGGTATTTGAATACTTCTATTTACACTTCTATAACAATTATTATATAAGACCTATATAATAATAAATGTTAACAGTTCACATATACATTCTATAATACAAAAGAGAAAAAATATTTTTGTATACTCATACATAGTACCAACATTAGACATACATATTTTAAATCAATATAGTAAAAATACCATAGAAAATTTACCTTAAATTAAATTATAATGAAAATAAATTAAAAACTTCATCACGTAAAGACTTCTTCTGCCATTTTATAAAAAGAAACAAATATTTTTTAACACTCTCATCACCCATGAGGTGATCAATGTTTTCTTTTGGTTTAATTAAAAAAAACAACAATATCAAGTGGTATCAATATGGCCATAAGCAAAATCACCATCTTCATAACAAATTATGTTTCTATGTTCTTTCCTTATTTTTTAAAGACGTTTAAGGGTACAACAAGTACAATCCAAATGGCTTTTTATTACCACAATGGTTGAGAAATAATGAAAATTGTTTTAGCGAAGTGAAGTAGTTATTTAAATGAAACAAAAATTAATAATAATAGAATAAGGAAGATCATTTTTTTATATTTCATACTAAATTAAATGTTTATGCTATTTAACACTTAAATATACAGTGTTAAATGTTCTTGTGTGAAAGAAAAATATACAATAAATAAAAATATTTTTAAAAAGTTGAAATATTCAAATGTGAAACATACAAAATATTTAATTGACATACATCATTTGAACATAATTGCATAAAGGTTGGGATAAGATGAAAAATATATTGAAGATTCAAATGAATTTTATGTCAAACCAAACAATTAGAATAAATAAAAAATAGAGAGTGTGTATTAATATATATATATATATATATATATATATATATA
>Ga0209589_1012765_pt1 | contig 11262 bp, 3 predicted proteins | sample CowpeawhiteBW_FD_187525 | JGI IMG/M metagenome (GOLD analysis project Ga0209589, IMG submission 187525) | Root nodule microbial communities of legume samples collected from California USA - Cow pea white BW (SPAdes) (version 2) | ecosystem: Host-associated > Plants > Roots > Nodule | place: USA...
ATGCGCCACCTAGCATTGCTTTCTTACTCCTAATTAACCTACAAAGCAAATAAACATAGATTAGCATGTTGGCTTAAGTCAAGTCAACTATAGTCAACAAGTCAAACCTAGTCAAAGGTCAACAAGGCAACTAAAGTTGATTCAACTAAGTCAACTTAGGGAATCAAAAATAACAAACACAAATGAAAGGGATGAAGGATATTAGTGAACTTTCTTTCTAAACATGCTTAGTCTTCTTAAGCATGTGCCTCCATCCTTGGTTGGGGTCAATCCTTCATCACCTTAGTTGACTAAGTAACTTGTTGTGTTGACTTCTTCTGCCTATAATTGCTTTGGTAAGCATGATTGCAAACACAAGCTTTTGGCTCTTTCAATCGACATTCGATTCATACGCTCAACTACACCATTATGTTGAGGTGTACCCAACACGGTCTTCTCCATCCTGATCCCGTGCTCATAGCAAAACTTCTTAAATCTATTGTCTTCATATTCACCACCATTGTTTGTTCTAATCTTTTTGATCTTCAATCTTGGCTCATTTTCTACCATGGCTTTACCAAGGATTCTAGGCACATAATTCTTGAAGAATTCTTTTCGTCGGATCTCTTCATTGAGAACTAAATCACAAACATCATCAAATTTTAACTTATTACTTCTTGATGAGATACTCACAATTATGACAATAACATTCCAACTTTTTGGTAGGGAAGACAAAAGTATCAATGCTCGTACTTCCTCGTCAAATTTTATTCCAACGGAACTCAATTGAGTTGTGACTATATTGAGTTCATTAAGATGTTGAGTTAGTGATGTGTAAGACCCAAAAAAATTAAATGATTAAATAAATAATTATATAATATAAATGCAAGTAATGGAATAATTATAACATGTAATGCGGGCAGTTATAATGTGGAATAATACTAGCTCAAATGGTTGAAAGTACTTAGTTATATGGAGATGACTAATGGTTCAAGCCTTGTGTATGACATTTGTGTGATTTTAGTTATGTTATTATTTTAATAATATGCTTTATCATGCTGCATGATAATAGAATCCTAGATGTGTAGGAATTATCATGAAACATGAATTGGTTGTGTACTTGAGTTGTAATTGTGTGGTGGTGTGTTCAAACCTTGGTTAGTGTTACATAGGATATTTTTTGCCAAATTTCTTTTTGGCATGAATGAGAGGGATCAGAAAACCCAAGTGAGTACTGTGAGGAGAGGAATTTCGGAGCAACACTTGTGTTTTAGTGAGTGAGAGGGAGAGTTGAACCGTGGAAGAGAAAAGGGGGCCATTTCGGGTCAAGAGAAGACTGGAAAAGGATTTGGAATTTCAACTTGAGCTAAGAATCCAGGTTTGAAGAGCTTAACCTCATAATCTTTGTGTTAATTAATAAATTGTGTTATGTATGAGATGAATTGTATATGCTTTTCTTCTACAAAATTTCGAATTTATGGGTTTCTAGAAACTTTTCAGAAATCGCTTGGAGGGCCTTCAAAGTCGCCAAGCGACTCGTGTTAAAGAAATCTCGTTTTTGGGTTTCTACTTTGAATTGCGGTGGTGAAACTCCAAATCCTGGAGTGCTCTGTGTGATATGTTTGTGGATTATTTGGGATTTCTTAATAACGAGCTGAAAGTCGAGGTTTCTAATGATTATAGAGTCATTGACATTAAAAATGTACAATTTATCTATTTTTATAGAGAGTCGAGGTTTTTGCCACTTATTGCACCTTTTTGTTTTACATTTTGTTCCTAATTTTATCTTGAGAAGGTGAATTTTCTAGAAAAATTTGCGTCATTTTCTCCTTGTAGCCTTCGTTGTGGCTTCTATTGATTTGCAGATGAAAACATCTTCAAGGTTGGTTCTGATTATTTTTAGGCGAGGGGAAGTTTTCATTTTCAATTTTTGGGGCTTGGAGAAATAAGGATCGGGGATAAAGATTTTAAGTTGTTTGCAAAAGGGATTAAAAAAATTTGATTTTTAGTCCCAGATTTTTTGTGATTTTTTTTATTGATTGTTAGTTGTTAATGTTATTAGATCTAACATGGTGGTTATATGTTTTTTGTTGCAGTTTTTTTTGCCTTATTTGTTGATTGGATGGAGAAGGTTTTCAATTTGCTGGTATGTTATTGGTAATTTGGAATTGATAGATTAGTTGGGTTATGGGAAGAGACTGTACAATAAAGGGAAGGAGACTGAATGCATTTATAAGCACTATTAAAGTTGTCATTGATTAGAAATTAACTCTGGGTATTTCATTTTATTTTTGTTTAATCTTTGTTATGAATAGCCTTGCCCTGTAGAATAGTTAATACTTTCAACACTTGGAATCAGAAGATTACCTATATCCACCTCATTGTTTCATATTTTCATCAAAGTAGCTTAAAATTGGTTTGGATGAACCTTGACAGGTCATTATGTCATGGAGGTGGGTATACTCACGGCCTCTCAATTTAGGATGTTATAAGTCTCTGTATATCCCGCATCATGAATGGATGGATCTTAATTTTTATAAACATTTACCCTGTGAAACTTATTGGTTGGTCTACACAAGTTAAAATACATTAGTATTAATATTATTCAACCCATATGCTTTGAGTTGTGGATATTGATCCAACAAATTCTATTCATTATTTTCTCAAAACGTATAAATTCCATTTTTCTCTTATGCAGAAGGTGATGGTTTACTTATGACAAAAGCATAGTGATTATATAATTTATCCTATTTCTTGGAGCTTTAAAGCATAATCTCTAGGGGAAGTAACTATGCAATCAATGACTCAATAAGTATGAGCAATCAACTGACAAATAAGTGAGTGAATAATCAAACCTTAATCATGTTGTGCAAAAGGCTCCAAAATATCAAATTAGTATTTTGTATGATTTACTCCTGTACCATACATATTATATGGTAATCACATGTGTATATATATTCATCCAAATAAATTGCATTAGAAGGATAGAAATAAAATAGCATGCATGCAACCTCCTCAAATCATATCTATTATATTTTAAGAATTGAATTGTTGCATGAAATGCATCTAAAATGTACCCTTTGATTGATTAAATATTGAATGTAGGTTACTAAAGCGGAGGAAAAAAATTGTTGGTGGTTTGTTACTTACTAAGACAATAAAGGAGAAACCTTTTATTGGAATAGTATGCCCTCGTATCATTCTATCACACTTTTCTTCTGTTTGAAATGATATTAAGAGGATTATGCTCAAGCCTAACTTTTCTATAATTTGTTATGGATTAACAATTTTGAAAGTGAATAATATATTTGTAATAGTTGGTATGTTATAGGTGATAACAATTGGTCTAGGGCATTTGGACGATGAAGGCAACAGAAAACCATTGTTTGTGACTATTTGTTTCCAGGGAAGGATTTCTTAGCCACTTCATTGTCAGTGATAGTGGGGTTGATGAACATGGTTGAAGCTGGTTTGGTGCAATGCCAAGTTGTTATGGTGTTGATGGACTTGTAGGGCAGTATAAGTTTGGTGTAAGAATGGTGATTGTGTGGCACTTCTTGGTCTTGCAAAATTGACCTTAGGGTTGGTGTTAGGAAGCTTTTTAGCACTCATTTCAAGGCAATTTCCTATGGGAATTTTACGGGTGCTGCTACCGTTTGCTGGAATAGAACTTGCCATGTCTTGTAGGAACACGAACACCTAGGAAGATTCCTTTGTGATGCTTATTTGCACATCAATTTCAGTTGTGGGATTAAGTGCAACTCTTGGCCTTTTATTTGGAATGATTATTTATGTGCTTCTTAGGTTGAGGAATTGGACAAGGGACAAACCAAGTATGAAAAGTCCTGAACAAGTATAAAGAAAATTAGTGCTTTTAATTTCTCTAGAAATAACATTAAATTTAGTGCTTAATTAGTCATGTTTGAAAGTTATTTCTACACTAAGTTTGTTTTAATTTATAGGTGAAGCCAAAGGGAGTTTGCTTTGGAATGGTTTTAAGACATTATTATGGTGGTAGTTGAAGAGAGAAAGTGGAGCATAGGTGGTAGGAACTTTAGTTTTTGGTTTTTGGTGTTTGTATATAACTAGTCTTTCTATCCGTGCAACGCACGAGTTTTTTTAAATGTAATATTTTTGATAATAGCAATTTATTTTGTGATATTTATTAACCTATAAGGTTATAATATAATGTCTTTAAAAAAATAACAATAAAAGAAGACCAAATTACATACCTATAATGTGTTTTTTGTTAATCAACTTCATAACTTCCTTTTGTACACAACTTTGATTACTTCTTAAATCAGCATGATGTTCATTGTAAGCCTTGGACTTTAGGCAATAGATCCTGCATTGCACAACAAAATTATAACAAATATTTTAATTATAACAATAGATCCTGCATCTATATTTATACAAACTTTCAAATTAAAACAAAATTAGAAATTACATACCTATAATGTGTTCATTGTCAAAGAGTTTCAAAAATTTCTTTGTACACAACATTTTTAGTTGTGTTTGTGACATTTCCATCTTCATCCAATATAAGTATTTTCAATCCTCTCTTGGTTTTGACTCTAGAAATAGCAACATATAGTTGGCCATGTGTGAATACAGGTTGTGGAAGATAAAGTCCCACTCTAGAAAGTGTTTGTCCTTGACTTTTGTTAATCGTCATTGCAAAGCATAAGGAAATTGGGAACTGTCTTCTTTGAAATTTGAAAGACAATCCTGAATCAGATGGCACTAAATCCATTCTTGGAATAAAAATTCTATCACCAATGTTTTTTCCAGTAATTACAGTTGCAGAGATTACATTTTTACCCAAATGGTTGACTTGCAATCTTGTGCCATTGAAAAGACCTTTTGCTTGATCAATATTTCTCAAGAGCATAATTGGCACACCTGTTTTGAGCTTGAGTTTATGATTTGGTATCCCTGAACATTTGATATCATTTAAAAATTCAGATGTAAACCATTCAGATTGAACTTCATCTTGTTCATCAGATTGGCAAGGTGTATCTGAACTTAAATAAGTCACCTCTTCACCACTTAATAAATACAACATGAAATCATTTACTTGCTCTACAGAATCATTAGTTGGGCACAAGATTGCTCCATCATCAAAATAATTAGGCTTCATCATGTTAACCACAAATTGAGGATAGACAAATTCAACCAATGACAATAAAGGTAGATCTGTATTTATAATCAGCAGCTCTTCTGGAATTTCAACCATGCACTCACCATTTTCATTTACATCCATTTGTCCATCTCCAATTTTCAATATCCAATCAGCAAATTCTTTGATATCATTGGCTGTTTGATTGTTTGTTGTAGTACTTAATCTCATGTTCTTGGACAGTTTGAGCACTTTACAACAATTCCATAACTCTGAATAGTTGATGGCTGATTTGATGATATCAAACCTAGATCCTTTCTTTATAACGGGTAGAATTTGTCTGAAGTCACCTCCCAAGACAACTGCTTTGCCACCAAATGGTTTGTCATTATTGGCATCATCAACATTTCGCATAATATCTCTTAGTGTTCTATCAAATGCCTCAAAGCACATTCTATTCATCATTGGTGCTTCATCCCAGATAATTAAATTGGTTGCCATCAGAAGTTTAGCACGGAGACTACCTTGCGCTATGTTGCAAGTTGATTCATCATTAATTAACAGTGGGATGCAGAAGGTAAAGTGTGTTGTTTTTCCACTAGGAAGTAGTAAAGAAGCAATTCCACTTGATGCTACGTTCAAAACAATCATGCCCTTACTTCTTAGAGCAGCTGACAATGTCTTCCACATAAAAGTTTTACATGTACCACCATAGCCATATAAAAAGAAGAATCCTCCCTTCTTTGAAACAACTGCTGTCATTATATCCTGATATACATGAATTTGTTCATCATTGAGTGCTTTAAACAAAATGTCATGTTCTTTTGCCATCTCTTCTTTATTGTATTGCAACTCATCAATAATAAATCTATTATTGAATGTATGTACATCGGAAATATCAAGTTGAGGTAATGAAGGATAATCTTTCAAACATCTACCATTTGACATTAGCATTTCCTGTATTTCAATGAGACATATTTTTTGTAATTCAGCAGTCTCAATTTGAAGACCTGCATGAACAAAATAATGCAATTAAAAGTTATATTTCTATTGAATTAAAAAAATAACAATATAAATTACCTAGTAAGTTCATCTCCTTTCTCTAATCTAAACAGATGAACACAGATGAGTATCCTTGAAAGAAGATAACTTGTAAATTGTAAACGTAGAAGCGTTGTTTGAATGTGAAGAGATGTAGCGGTAATCAAAGCGTTTTAGTGTTGATTACGTAGAGCAATCATGATTTTCGTCTTCAGAAGTGTTTGAATGTGAAGAGATGTAGCGGTGATCAAAGAGTTTTAGTGTTGATTACGTAGAGCAATCATGATTATCGTCTTGAGAATTGTTTGAATGTGAAGAGATGTAGCGGTAATCAAAGCGTTTTAGTGTTGATTATGTAGAGCAATCATGATTATCATCTTGAGAATTGTTTGGATGTGAAGAGATGTAGCGGTAATCATAGCGTTTTAGTGTTGATTACGTAGAGCAATCATGATTATCGTCTTGAGAAGTGTTGATAACTCTGGACAGTGCAATTAATTTTACCTCGAGAAATGAAAAGAAATTTTAAAAAATGAAACGTTTCTTGGGTTCTGATTTATTATTTAATATTGGAATATGAAAAACTTTAATAATTATAACGTGTAGCAGATGATATCCGCAGTTTAGTCATCATTATCTCGAGCAGTGCGAGATTTAATGCATTTGAAAACTGATTGACAGGTTGATTTGAAGACAATTACAACCACTTTTTGAAGGCGGTGGAATACAAAACGCTTTGTAAACGGTCATTTCAAATTTATTTTTCAATTAATGGTGAAAAATGGTGAAAAAGATTATAATTCATTTATAACTTATATGATTCTAATAATAATAATTAATAACTAATACTTATTGTATTTCACTGACGTTTAAATTTTAAATTTATGTGGTATGGTAATTAATGTTAATTAAAATTGTAATTAACAATAAATTATATTTACTACAATGAAGTCGAACAAAAAAGAATACAAAATAAGAAATACATATAATAAAAAAGAACAAAATATAACTTATATATTGAGATATATAATAAATGCATACAAAATAAGAGTCCAATTTAAATCATCTTATATATTGATATATATAAGAAGTTGAAACAAAATAAAATACAAATTTTCAACTTTAATACAAAAAAAATGAATAAAGAACTTTGATATCTCTGCTTGTTCTTTCACTTTCAACTTCAAAAAACAATTCAGGGTGATCCTCTACAGAGAGTTGATGAAGAGCACAAAAGTCTTTCCAGCCAGATCCTATCTTAACAGACCTAAGTCTTATTATCAATTTACACTCGACCTCGCCCCTTGGTCCATGTAAAACAACATAAGAAAGTCCACTCTTTTCAAAATAAGTTGCAAATTCTTTTTTCAAATACTGAAAAAATAATGTGAAGAGATATTAATTATTAGAAAGGAATGGAAATTTTAAATAATATTAAAAAATCAAAACTAACCAGGTGGCTTGCTTGATAGTAGTATGTGGATAGTTCAACAATAAAATGGATTAAGTTTGACATAGAGAGAGGACGACGTATGACAACATTGTTGAGGAACTTGGTCTTGATTCGTGTGTCTGTAGAACTTTAGAGACGTGGATTACGAAAGATGAATTTCCGACGTATTTTAACACAAGCAACTTGTCAGACTGATCTCCATAGAAAGATCTTAGTTGGTTCCAGCCTTGAGTAATCATTGGATTGTGAATATCCATGTTGTAAGTAACATGGTGAACATTACTTTGGTAATGAACAACAGTCCATTTAGCACCAAGGTCCTTCCAATAGCGTATTATGAAGACTCGGTCGACGTGTCCACAGTCCTTAAAAGATTACCAAGTTAAGAATAAAGAAAGAAATAAATTTAAATAACAAAAATAAATGAGTTTGAATCAAAAAATATACCTGGTCTTTCAAAAACATAGAAATGAATCCGCCAACCATGTTTGAAGAAAGTATGGATTGTGGGTGGCCATGGGTTCCATTGAAGCAGAATAGGTTGGTGATGAAGTAAAATTGTAAGAGAACAAAATGGTTAACAGTAGAAAAATCATATGTCTGACTTTGAATTGGTAAACACAGGGAATATATATATAAAAAAAATTAGGAGAAGTCATAGCTGTTGGAAGTATCCGTACATACTGGACAGTCTTAAGTGGTAAAAGTACAGGTTAATAAATACGAATTCAAAAATTATACGTTAAATAAAAAATAAAAAATTATGAAACGTCGTTAAAGTATAAGAAGAAAATGTTGATTTTTTTTAGGATGGTGTATATTTAATATTGGAATATAATAAAGTTTAATAATTATAACGTGTGGCAGATGATGGATCAGTTTATTCATCATTATCTCGAGAAGTGCGAAATTTAATGCGTTTGAATACTGATTGACAGGTTGATTTGTAGATTTATAAAAACAGTATTTGAAGGGGTTGGAATACAAAACATTTTGTAAACGAAAAGTTTTTGATGTAGTAAAGGGTGATTTGAAAAATGTGAACAACCCTTTGAAAAATGTCCAAATGAAAACGAAAATTGGGTAAAAATTTGCAGATTTGGTGATAGAATGAATTATTAAAAAATACCATTAACGAAAAAAATGAAACAAACAGAGTTTAAGAAAGAAAAATGAAGAAGATGAACGGTTTTCTTGTAAAAGGTGAAAAAATACAGATAAATTGGTGAAGAAAAAGGTAGATTTTCATACAAATTACTTACCACTTGAAATTGGTGAAGACTACTACATTACTTTGAAATGTTGATTTTAAGCCTGTATCCAGAAGAAAAATATAAGAAACAGTTTGATCAAAGTAGATAAACGCCAAAAATAGTTAGATTAACTATTTTTCGTGTAGAACTTTGCAAAAATATAGTGTATGATCAACTGTTTGAAAAATGTCCAAAAAAAGGTAAATCTGGTAACAATAAAGAGATTTGTTGATACAATGCTTTATTAAAAAAACCATGAACGAAAAAAAAAATGAAAAAGAGATTTAAAGGTAGAAAGGTGAAGAAGATGAACGGTCTCAAAGGTGAAAAAATATAGATAAATTGGTAAAGAAAAAGGTCGATTTTGATACAAATTACTTACCAGTTAAGTTGTACACCGAAAAAGACTGTTGAATAAGTTTGAAATCTTGATTTGAACCCTGTAAATAGAAGAAAAATATAAACAACAGTTAGATCTACACAAACGCAAAAAAAAGTTAGATAAAAAGTTTATTTCAAACCTGATGTTAAATTTGCGGCAGTGAACCATATTAGACATGTAGCAAACCTAGAAAATACAATCATCGCAATAAAATTGTTAGATATGAGAAAATAAAAGAAGAATATGAGTTGTTCGCTGGAGAAAGGTAGAAATAACAACGAAATCTAGGTAATAAAACCATATGTCGCAGTGAGCCATATTAGTCCTGTACAAAAAAACGCATGAAAAAGATAGATTTGACAAAATATAAGAAGAAAAAAAGATGTTCAGTTAAGAAAAATCAAAATAAAAACGACTTCTGGGGTTAAACCTCTAAAAAAACGATTGAAAAAGATAGATCTGACAAAAAATAAGAAGAAATGAGTTGTTCGGTTGAGAAAACTCTAAATAAAATCGACTTCTGGTTTTAAACCTGTAAAAAAACGCATGAAAAAGTTAGATCTGACAAAATATAAGAAGAAAAATAGATGTTCGGTTGAGAAAAATCAAAATAAAAACGACTTCTGGGTTTAAACCTCTAAAAAAATGAATGAAAAAGATAGATCTGACAAAAAATAAGAAGAAATGAGTTGTTCGGTTGAGAAAACTCTAAATAAAATCGACTTCTGGTTTTAAACCTCTAAAAAACGCATGAAAAAGTTAGATATCACAAAATATAAGAAGAAGATGAGTTGTTCGGTTGAGAAAACTCAAAATAAAATCGACTTCTGGGTTAAAACCTGTAAAAAAAACGCATGAAAAAGATATATCTGACAAAAAATAAGAAGAAATGAGTTGTTCGGTTGAGAAAACTCTAAATAGAATCGACTTCTGGTTTTAATCCTATAAAAAAACGCATGAAAAAGTTAGATATCACAAAATATAAGAAGAAGATGAGTTGTTAGGTTGAGAAAACTCAAAATAAATTCGACTTCTGGGTTAAAACCTGTAAAAAAACGCATGAAAAAGTTAGATCCCACAAAATATGAGAAGAAAATGAGTTGTTCGGTTGAGAAAACTCAAAATAAAATCGACTTCTGGGGTTAAACCTGTAAAAAAAGGCATGAGAAAGTTAGATCTGACAAAATATAAGAAGAAAAATAGATGTTAGATTCACAAAAATCAAAATAAAAACGACTTCTAGGTTTAAACCTGTAAAAAAAAGGCATGAGAAAGTTAGATCTGACAAAATATAAGAAGAAAAATAGATGTTAGATTCACAAAAATCAAAATAAAAACAACTTCTGGGTTTAAACCTGTAAAAAAACACTTCAAAAAGTTAGATCTGAAAAAATATAAGAAGAAAATTAGTTGCTTGCTTGAGAAATGTGATATATTCAGATCTTCTCATTTGAAACAACTGAAAAGAGGAAGATGAAGAGGTGTTGTCTGTGCGTGAGAAAAACATAGAAAAGAGGAAGGTTGAGAAGAAGCTGAAGAGTGTAGACTGGGAAAGACAGGAGAAGAAAAAAGAGAGAGAGAGAGAGAGAAACTTTTTGAACCTGATAATGTGAGCATTTTAATTTTTTTTAAAACGCTGTAAATTCTGGTTAATTGACACGTTAGCAATTTTACCTTTCGTAGAATAAAAAATTTGAATTCAAGTGGATCAGATATATTATTTTATAGAGAAAGTTTCCATTTGTTAGTTTAGAATTGCATATAGTATTAGATTTTAAGTGCATTGGTGTCAAGAAATTGGATTTACTTATGTAATAATTGGAATACATTAATAATGTGGACTTTTACATTATTTAATTATGAATTATGTGATAATGTTAGATAACGACTTTGAATTCAATTTATATTTGTAGAATCTTTGTAGCATAAAGAAAGAGATGGAAAAAGAAAGGAATGAACCCACTACTCCATAAACCCATCAATACGAAAAAAAAGTATAATTTTTGTTTCATTTTTTTTTTTGTATTTTTTATTT
>Ga0209589_1012773_pt1 | contig 11253 bp, 11 predicted proteins | sample CowpeawhiteBW_FD_187525 | JGI IMG/M metagenome (GOLD analysis project Ga0209589, IMG submission 187525) | Root nodule microbial communities of legume samples collected from California USA - Cow pea white BW (SPAdes) (version 2) | ecosystem: Host-associated > Plants > Roots > Nodule | place: USA...
ATATATATATATATATATATATATATATATATATATATATAATATATATATATATATATATATATATATATATATATATATGTTTGTTGGTGTGAGGTGGCTTTTGAAAGGAAGTTGTATAGAGTTTGTAGACACTTTAAGATCATTTTGTGTTGAGAATTGTAAATAAATTAAAATAAAGACTAATGTAGAGAAGAATACACATAAGAATTTATAGTGATTACCTTCACCTAAGGCTACATTCAGTCTCTTAAGCAACATGTTTAAGAAGTTTCATTAAAAAATCTTTGACTAACATGAGTATCGACCTCTCTAGGTTACAATGAGTATCAATCACTCCAGGTATTATGAGTTTGCCCTCTCCAAGAAACACGAGTATAAACCTCTCCAGGTTATAATGAGTTTGATCTCTTTAGGTGTCCTTTTCAATCTCCCCATAAGATAGAGAATTCACAATTATAATGAATAAAATAATCTCCCACGCAAGAAAGTATAATCATGCTCAAGGTATACTTCACTATGTGATGGATATTACAATGGTTATGACTCAATCCAATATCACTCTATACAAAATAGATTTGACTTTATGCTTTTAGAGTATTCTCACTTTTTTTTCTCTTGATATGAGAATAATTCAATACTTTTGAATTTTCTCTCGCATTCTTCATTTAATCATCATCTTGGTTTTATTTAGGGTTATATATAATGTTTCTGGGGTTTTAACCTTCACTAAGAACTTTACCATGCCTTAACTTTCCCCTGGCTAAAAACTATGGTCGTTAATAGATTATCGACGACGCTAACCCCTTGAAAAGTGAACGTCACCTACGGTTTTATAACCCATATTATGTTGTAGTGGTTTCAAACCCTCATTACTTCTAGACGGTTTCTAAACCCTTGCTGTAAGACCCGAGAAATTTAATTAATTAATTAATAAAGGCGGGTAGTAAGAATGTTTATGAAATTTAATGTTGACTTTAATAATGTGGAAAAGTTCTAGCTTAAGTGGTTGAAAGTACTTGGTTATGTTGAAAGGACTTGGGTTCAAGTCTTGTGTATGCCAAATTATGTGTTATTTTAATTATGTATTATTTTGATAATATGATTAATCATGATGAATGATAATATAATCCTAGATATAAAGGAATTATCATGAAACATGAATTGGATATTGGTTGTGCACTTGCTTTGGAATTGGATGGTTAAAGAGAGTGTATCATGAATCATGAAACATGAATTTGATTATATTACTCTTTTGTATCATTGTATGTATATTTGGATAATTTACATTGTGTAAATATGCATAATTTCGTGTTCTTGGAAAATTTCCAGAAACCGCCTAGCGCGCCTTCGAAGCTGCTAGGCGATGCATGCTAATTTTAGTGTTTTCTAGGTTCTTGTGAGGAACCTCCTGGCGGCTCGTTCATTAAGGACGTGGCGGTGAGGACCACCCGCCAGGCGACGTGAGCCCTGTTGGTTTGATTTTAATGTTTTTGGTGATTACTAGATGGTTCTAATCGAGGAAAAGAGGAGCTTTATATATGATTAAATTTTTGGATACCAATATTTGTGGAATTACACTATGAGTGGAAGTAATTGGAAATTGGGGTTTTTTGGAGCTCTGAGATTAATTGTTATTTGAATTGAAGTGGAAATGTTATTGGAATGGTTTGGGCCGAGAGATTGCACAATAGTAAGCGGGATTTCTTTTTAGGGTTGTGAGAACAGGCTGAGAAATGAAATTGGGAGTTTCTTGGAACCTTCGCAGGTGCAAAAGTTTCTGGGTAGTATCCAAAACTTTATGCACTACCTGGCGGTACCTTGTTTACCGCCAAGCGCCAACGTAGTGACTTTGGTGTTTTCGTGGCTGTGAGGTGTAGTTGCAAGGTTGGGGTTTTGTTGGGAAAAATGTTCTTAGTTCATGAAAATTTTTAGTGTTGGAATAAGAGGTTTGAGGGATAAATGAATGAAAATTAGTACCACTTGAACTATGGGTCGATTTGGGAAGTGGAAGAATTGTGATAGTGAATACATTCTAGTTTAGTTCATAAAATAGGATCATCACTATGGCTAGTTGTGGAAAAGAACTTAGTCATTGAGTTCTTGTTGAGTGCCTAATTAGCCAAGTGCGAAATCAATGTGTTAAAGGGTAGTATATTGTGGCAGGTAATTGAAAGGGTAATTTGGTAAGGGTGAATCAAGGCTGTAATAAGGATTAGAGGAAGAGTACAATAATGGCCATTTGAAATGATAAGTAGCAAGCATAACCTTTTACATATGGGACAACATGGAGTTAATTAATTGCACATGAGATAATATATGATAATGGGGAGCAGTGTTGATAATATTTAACTAAGTCTATAAATTTGGGTGAGTGTTGAGCTAGAAAAGAATTGTTGGAAACTATACAAGACTCTGACCAACCAGTACAACTCGCTGTACTGGGTTAGCGCTTGGCGGTGAGGCTTGGACTGCCATGCAATAACTACAAAATCAGTGGGGTCTGGAGTGCATATCGCTTGGCGACGGGGACGATTCTGCTAGGCGACTACTGGATGACAAATAACACCTTAGCGCATAGTACCTGACGGGTGTGGTTCGCAGTAGGTGGTTCTGGTGAGACATAGCATCAAAGAGGGGCTAGGAAACACTTTTCATTGAGTTTATGATTTTTATGGATTTAAGTTATCATTTGTGGTTTTGAATAATTTTGTAAATCTTTATGTTACCAGACTTAGATATTGTAATCAAGCTTTATAAATGATGGGTTTTGGATCATTACCGTTGTAATAAATGTTTTAATTTTCCTGCGTTTTTGGGAAAAGACATTAAAATAAATGAGGTTTTATTTATATTTTCTATTTTATTTTATTAAAATTATTAATATCTGATCGGGATATTACACCCGCAAAATTTTGACACTTTTTAAAACCTCTACCACTTCCCAACAAGTTTTAAACTCATACAATGTAGTCAATATTTTTCATCAATTTTTATTGGGGTTTCAAATTCATGTTTCATTGATATACACAACTTATACACAACTTATAATGTGGGGAGAACAAACATACTCTCTTTTTAACCTCCGATCACTTTCATCATCTCTAACCTGACAACCCACAACCTCCATCCATTTTCACCTATACATCCTAACCTCTCCAGACACAATACAGAGCATCAATTCGTTTCACCATCAACGCCAATAAACACTAGAGAAAAAATATTATAATCAACATAGTATAATAAAAGCCCAAAAAAAAGGTAACATAGAGCAAGGAAATTTAAACCAATATCAACAAACACAAACATATTCATCATGCTACATACCATTGAATCCATCACATTCCTCAACTCACACGATCAAAATTTTAAACAGAAAGATAAGAGACTCGATCACTTTTCCAGTGAGGTTTTAACGTGCTTATACCCTTAACTACATCAGTCACAAGACTCATATTGGGATATTGAATAACTGTTCTGTTGGAACTAGTGAGAAATGCTTAACGTGTTTGTTGGAGAAATAGAAAGGTTTGGCACCAGGGATGCTCCCAATAGCAATATAGAGGAGAGAAAGGGGAACGATCCAAACCTAACACTTCCACTCGTCACCAACGATCGTCCGCAGAACGCCAGTCTCCCTTATTGATGAATCCATCTTCTAGAACATGGATCAAGAGATGTTGTGCCATGAGCGGGTAGGTTCATGGATGGTGGTTACATGTGATGGTATGAGCGGGGAGGTTCATACCCAATTACTCTCCTATGGGGATACGAGCGAGGTAGGTTCGTATGTTCCATGCTCACAGTTGAGAGATGCTGCGTGCGGGGAGGTATGTAGCTGGTGGATCACACGTGTTGGACTACGGGTGGGCAGGTCCGTAGAGTAGGACTACGAGCGGGGAGGTTCGTAGAGACAGGACCACGAGCGGGCAGGTTCGTGTGAGCATCATAAATCTTGAGTCCATGGCTAACTTTGTTGTGGAATTGGAGGTTGAAAAGCCTTGGGGGTATTAAGGATTTGACCATGGTTTAGCCATGATAATATCATGGGGTGTATTTATATTATTTACTATTATTTAATTGATATGTTTCTTATATTCTTTTGAGCTCACCCTTTTTGTTTGTGCATGGCGATGATCGTATAATTCTTTACACGGGAGTAGTTGATGATACAGGTGATGCTACTAACACTTGAGATGGAGAGAGGGCTAGCTTGGGGATTTTGAGCTAGGAATTTTCTTATGATTTCCATTATTTTGTCGGATTTTGGAACTTGTAATAAAATTACTGTTCAGCTTCATTTAAATTATGGCATGATTAATAATGTTTTAATTTTTCCCGCATTTTGGGAGTAATAAAGTGCAGTGTTTGACTTTATTTATTCTTATTTATTTATTTATTTATTTTAATCAAGTAAATTCCAGTAGGCATGTTACAATGGTCGCTATGAATAACAAACTTCTTGGACACTAAATAGTGTTCCCAAGTTTGAAGGGCCCTAACTAAGGCAAACAACTCTTTGTCATTGGTAGGGTAGTTGAGGGAGGCATCATTAAGTTTTCACTAAAATAAGCAATTTGGTGACCTGCTTGCAACAATACTGCATCTTCACCAACACCGGATGAATCACACTCTAGCTCAAAAGTTTTTGAAAAGTCTGGTAAGACTGGAATGGGTACATTAGTGAGTTTTTCTTTGAGTTGTTGAAAACCATACTCTTGTTTTTCCCACCAACTAAAATATACATCCTTTTTTACCAACTGATTTAAGGGTGAAGCTAAAGTTGAGAAGTTAGCAACAAACCTCCTATAGAAACTTGCTAGCCCATCGAAGCTTCTAACCCATCTCCTAAATTTTTAGGAGTAGGCCATTCTTAGATGGCCTTTATTTTCTCAAGGTCCACATGAATCCCATGTTTATTGACTACAAAACCTAAAAAAATGACATTATCTACACAAAAGTTACATTTTTCTATGTTTGAAAACAACTTATTTTCCCTAAGAATGTCAAGGACAAACCTAAGATGATCTACATGCTCATGCAAACTCTTACTATATATCAAAATTTCATCAAAATAATGATTTCAACAATTCTAAGAAATTGAAATACCTAGTAATTGAATTACTTGCAATTGAATTCTATTCATTTCTTAGATAATTAGTTTGGATGAATTAATTGAAATATTTTAAATTTCATTTTTCTTGTTTGGATAAATCAATTTAATTTCTATTTCAGGGCAAACTCAACTCTACCTTTAAGTCTAACTAACTTAGCTCGACCTTCAATTCGAAACAACTTGTCTTGACTTTTGGTTCAAGTTGACCTTCAGTCTGGCTCAACCTTCGACCCGACTTGACACGATCTGACTCAACTCGAGTGATGAAGGATTGACACCCACCAAGGATGGAGGAACATGCTTAAGAAGACTAAGCATGTTTACAAAGGAAGTTCACTAATCCTTCACCCCTTTAATTTGTGTTTGTTATTTTTGATTCCCTAAGTTGACTTAGTTGAATCAACTTTAGTTGACTTGTTGACCTTTAACTAGGTCTGACTTGTTGACTATAGTTGATATGACTTAAGCCAACATGCTAATCTATGTTTATTTGCTTTGTAGGTTAATTAGGAGTAAGAAAACAATGCTAGGTGGCGCATGGTGATCGAGGAGTATAAATGATGTGGAAGAGAGAGTAAAACAAAGGCATACAACATAAAATAAAAGGCATAAAGCAAGTGTACCTATGTGCCTTTGGTATCCATTATTTTAAGCACACTTTGGCCACTTTTTGGAGACATATGAGACACGTTCTTTGTCTCCTTTTTCGCTAGAACGAAATTATCCTTGCACACACCATTGTTAGCTCTTTTGTCTCTTATTTTTGTAACCTTATTTGAACTAGTTTCTAGAAGTTAGGGTTGGGTTTTTGTAGAGACATCCTTAGGTATCTTTTATTTACTTAGAGGCCCCTAAACTCTTCTATATAAGGGGTGCTCCTAGACATGTAAAACGGTTGAACATTTTAAAGTAAAAACACTCTTGTGTCTCATCCATTTGTGAGAGTTTCCTCCTCAGGGAATGAATACTTTTAAGCCTTATCTTGCATAGCAAGTGGCGGCACACATCCACTCATCTTCAAGGTCGCCATGGCTTCTAGCCTAGCCTTGTAGTGGCGTGCTTCTCACATTTTTACCATTCCTTTCCTTTCCATTTTATGTTTTCTTCTTCCTTTAATTGTTCTTGGTTTTCTATGGTTTACGTGCCTTCCATTTCGTTTTTGTTTTGAATCAATCCATCATCTTCTTTTCTTGAGCTTTGTGAAAGGAAGCTTCACATCTAGATAGCATGCTATCTTAATGTCCAGTGGGGATTTCACTTAGTTTTCCTAATCAACTCACACCATATTCAATAATCTTAAAAGGAAACAAGATAATCCTTCATCATCGAGCTTCAGCTTGACTTGACCTTCGACTAGCTCGACCTTTAACTCGATCTGACTTGACTCGATCGTTCACCTGACTCGGGGCAACCCGATTTGATCTTCGACCCTACTTAGACTGACCCGACTTAACATTTGGTTCGGTCCGACTCGACCTTCACTCCAACACGGATTGGTCTGGCTGGACTCGACCTTTGGGTCGGTTCAACTCGGCTTGAACTTAGACCCGAACCAACTCATCTCAACCTTTTGTCCGACTCGACATTTTGAACGTGTAGACTCTTTTTGTCCTAACCAATGAGCAATTGCATAACTTAGGGAACTTCCATTTCCTTCTTTTTTTTGAGTGAATTTTAAATTCTCCTATTTTAATTATTTGAAATACATTCTTAAAATTTCTCAATTTCAATTTCCTTTTAATTTCCTCATCCAAACATGTCATCTTCCTTGAAAGAATTTCAAATTCTTCAAATAAATGAATTACCTCTTGAATTTTCTCATTCAAACGCACCATAAGGACATGATTGATAAGCCTCATGAATGTGTTAGTTGCATTAGTGAGCCCAAAAGGCATCACCAACCACTTTTATAGTCCAAATTTTGTCTTAAAAGAGGTTTTTCACTCATCACCATCTTTTATTCTTATTTGGTGATAACCACTCTTTAGATCAATTTTAGAAAACATCAAGCCTTGGAATTGTATGACTATATTTAATGGTTATGTTATTTATTGCTCTACAATCATAACACATCCTCCACTTCCCATCCTTCTTAGGTACTAACAAAATAGGCACAACACAAAGACTAATATACTCTTTTGAATCCAACCCTACTCCAACAAATCTTGGACTTGACACTCTATCTACATCTTCTCCAATATAGAGCCTCGTATGGAGTATTGCTATGCTTGAGTGGAAATTGTTTTTATAAGTAAACTCTATCCATGGTAGAATTTGATCCCAACTTCCAATTTTTTCTAAGACACATGCCCTCAACAAGTCGTCTAAAGATTAGATAGTCTTTTTAGATTGTTCATCAATTTAAGGGTGATAAGTTGAACTAAGCCTAACTTTTGTCCCAAGGCTCTTTCTAAACTATCCCAAAATCTAGAGGTGAAACGAGGATCTCCATTAGAAATTATACTAGAAAGTACATCATGTTTGGTAATTTCTTTTATGTATAGATGAGCTAATTTTTCTAAAGAAAATCTAATGTTAATATGTAGAAAGTGAGCAGACTTTGTTAATCTATCTACAATGACCTAATGTGCTTAATAACCAAACACAATCCTTGGTAAACTTTTCATAAAATTCATAGATAAACTTTCCCATTTCCTTTCTAGAATATTTATGGATTGTTGTTCCTCACAAGTTTTTTATAGTTCAACTTTTGTTTTCTGACAAACTCTACCATTGATTTCCTTATCCCAAACCACAAAAACATTTTCTTAAAGTCTCGATACAACTTTGTGCCACCCAAATGAATACTTAAGCTACTCTTATGAGTTTCCTCCATCATTAATTTTCTTAATTCTTCTTTTGGAGGTTTGCAATTTCTATCCCTAAACTTCTTGATTCCACTAGAATACTTGCAAAGTTCATATTCTTTTTCTTCTATTTTTGTTGTCAACTTTTTTTGCAAAAATTTATCTCTTTCTTGAGCTCCTCTTATTTTTTCTCCAATAACCCACTTCATATTTCTAACTTTCCTCAGCATAGACTATTGAGTCTAAGTTCTATAAATAAGTTAAAGTCTCTAAATTATTTTTTTCAATCTAATTATTTCACTTTCATCATGGATGCGTGCATAGATTTTTCACTCAAAGCATTTGCAATAACGTTTACTTTCCCAAAGGTGATAGTGCAACCCAAAATCATAATCGTTAAGAAATTTCATCCATCTATGTTGCCCCCAAATAAGTAATGTCTCCATATTTTCAATGCAAACATGACTACAGGTAATTCTAAATCATGTGTAGGATAATTAACTTCATGTTGCTTGAGTTGTCATGAAGCAAAAGCTTCCACTTTTCCTTGTTGTATCAATATGCATCTTAATCCTTGTCCAAAGGCATAAAATTATACCTCATAAAATTAATGGTGTATTAAATCGTTTCTCGGAACATCACAAGGGTAGACATATAAGATGTACAGAAACAAATTTATTGCTTATAGAAATACATCAATTTATGCAAGCAAATGAAGTTTGTTGACATGCATAGGTTGGATGGTGTTTTACTTGAGAATTTGATGAAGCTTTGATGAAGGTACTTGAAGCCAATGCCTTGGAACCATGCTTACATTGATGAAGATATGGAGATTTGATGTTATTCATGTTGATCAAGCGCTATATGCATGCCCTCTATATGGATCAATTATGGAGAAAACAAGCTTGAAGATTGTAATTCACTTTGTAGACCATTTAGCAATAATTAGATGTATAGGGTCTTTATTGTGTCTTTTAATCTGTTGAAATATTTTTCAATGGGTTAAATGGTGTCATTTAATCTGTTGAATGAATTTTTAACAAATTAAAATGTTAGCTGCAGTAGTCTTAATTGTGACTAATTCAATCAGTTGATTTATTTTTTAATCGACTGATTTCTCTTAAGTTAAGTGAAATCAATCGATTGATTTGAAAATCAACCTATTGATTTTCTTAACAGTTTGACTATAAGAGTTGTATTTTTTGAAAGAGAGGTAGCACAACCATTTTTTAACACGAAATCATTCTGGAAACCTGGGGATTCTCTATCTTTCTTGATCATACAGATTGCAATTGGTGAAGATTGATCTTGGATCAATTCTTGGAGCATTTCGCTTGGTGTTTGAAGCTTGGAGAAGGTGGTTGTGGTAGGCAGGGTTGTGCTACCACTGAGGTTTGATCTTTCTCAAGCCTTGTGTATGTGCTTGGTGGTTTTCCATGTTTGCAAGAGGTGTCTTGATGTGCTGGTTTGATTCTTATATGATTCAAGAGTCTTTTGTATGTGTTTTTGCATATTTTGAAAGTGTAAGAGTGTAAACTTTGTAAATCTTTTTAAATAGTGCCAAATCAGGCTCGGGTTGCTTTGACAAACTAGATGTAACAAAGGTTTGAGTGGACCAATATAAAAATCTTGTGCATTACTCTTTTCTCTAACCCTTCTCTTTTGCCTTTTTATTTAAAGTTTAAAGAATTGTGCTCTAAACCATTTTTTTGACATTCTTGAGTGTTTTAGCATTATCTGCCACATTGATAACTCATTGGAACATTGATATAACTCATTGGAACCTGTCTTGACTGATCTTTTACATTGATATTGCTTTAAATTATGAACCTGCATTTTTGCATTTTGCTCAGTATTTTAGTCGACTGTTTTGGTGATTCAATCGATTTATTATATTAGTACCGCATCTGTTTAATAAAATCAATCGAATAACTTTGTTTTTGATAGGTTAAAAGTGTTCAGTTCAGAAGTTTTTGCATCCTTACTTGTTGGTTAGGTTGATTCAATTGACGACAATTTTAAGCCTTTAAAAATCACCTTATTTTTTAACTAGCCAATGCAACCCCCCTCCTTTTGGGCATTTCAGCCATTTCAAAACTTACAATTGGTATCAAGAGCTAGGTACTTGAAATTTGCTCAAGTAAGATACTAAATATGTTTTTGAACTACTTGAAATGGTTGAAAACAAGCTTCCTTTTGTTGAAGGTGCCTCCATTCATAGACCCCCTATGTTTAGTGGCATTAATTACAAATTTTGGAAAATTAGGATAAAAATCTTTATTGAATCAATAGATCAAGGGATATAGGATGCAATCATAAATGGATCATATACTCCTAAGCATAGAGTTGGAAATATGTAGGTTGATAAGCCTTGGACTCAATGGACAGAGGAAGAGAGGAGAAGAGCTCAATATGATTGCAATGTTAAGAATATCCTCATGTCATCTCTAAACATGGATGAGTTTTTTTGTGTTTCACAATGCAAGGGTGCCAAGGAACTGTGGGAGGTTCTTGAAGTGACTCATGAAGGAACCAATGACGTGAAGAGAGAAAGGAAGCATGCCTTGATTCAAGAGTATGAGGTATTCAAGATGCAACAAGGAGAGTCTATAGGGGAAGTACACAAGAGATTCACTCACATAGTTAACCATCTCATAGGTTTAGGTAAGGAATTTGACAAAGAAGAGTTAAACATCAAGGTATTGAAGTGTCTTGATAGATCTTGGCAACCAAAGGTCACAACTATCGTAGAAACAAGATATCTATCCACATTGACTACAACTACCTTGTTTGGCAAGTTAACGGAGCATGAGATTGAGAAGCAAAGGCTAAATGACCTAGAGTCAAGTGAGAAAAAGGTAAGGAACATAGCCTTGAAGACTAGCACCAAGAAGAATGATGAACCTGAGGATGAGGTGGCTGAATTATGTGATAGTGAGAACTTGTATCTCCTTGTCAAAAGGTTTGGTAGGTATCTAAAAAAGAAAGGTAGCAAAGGTAATCTCAAGAGGTACACTGTATGATCCAGGAAAATTAAATAGTTATTTAATTAATTATTTAATTAGGACGGATAATGAGAATATTTAAAGCAATAAATGCGGGGAGCTATGACGTGGAAAAGTACTAGCTCAAGTGGTTGAGAGTACTTTATGGTGTGTGAGGACTTGGGTTCGAGTCCTATGTGTGCCACTTGGATGTTATTTAAATTTTGTGTTTTTGTGTGATTATATATTGAACTCGTATGGATCATGTTAAACTCTTAAAATTGTAGGATTTAGCATGAAACATGTGTTGGTTGAGTGGTTTGGCCTTGGTTTGGTATGTGCATGA
>Ga0209589_1012774_pt1 | contig 11251 bp, 8 predicted proteins | sample CowpeawhiteBW_FD_187525 | JGI IMG/M metagenome (GOLD analysis project Ga0209589, IMG submission 187525) | Root nodule microbial communities of legume samples collected from California USA - Cow pea white BW (SPAdes) (version 2) | ecosystem: Host-associated > Plants > Roots > Nodule | place: USA...
TATCTCTCTCTATATATATATATATATATATATATATATATATATATATATATATAATTCAAATATTTGAAGTTTTATATATACCTATAAAATTTACTTTTACTATTTTTTTATTCTTGGTTTCTTTTATTATAAGAACTCTCTTTTAATATATAGTTTTTTATTCTCTCTCTTGGTTGTTCAATTTAATATTCACCAAGTTGATTTTTCTAAAGAAATTTTTCTTTCATCACAATCTTTGTTATAACATTCTTTTTATTTAAATCAATGACAAATTGTATTTCAAGAAATATAAAATTCAATTTCATTTGACCAAATCATTTCTTGAGTACACTTTTAATAAATTACACTTTAAAATTATCTGTTTTTTAGTTTTAGTAATGTGAAAGTATATAATTCTCAATTTTAACTCCTCAATCATATAAACCTTTAGTTCATTAGATAATTTATAAAAATTTAATATTATTTTCATTTGAAGAACACTTTTTTAATTTTATAAAATTTCATTATTTTTATCAATGGTTTGACTTATTCGATATTCATTAAGTTTACTTAGATTTTTAAAGTACTTTTTCTTTAATATTTGAAAAAGAATATATCTAGAAAAAATATTTTATTTATTATATAAAACATGCTAACTTTAATTTTAGTTTTTGTATAAAATTATTTTGTTATCCTCTTAAAATTACTTTTTCAACCGAGTTTCAATTTACAATCTGTAAAATATTTTAACATTTATAAATTCTGCAGTTATTCTTATCATTCATTATAACATAGATAAATGACATTCAAAATTTTAAAAGTGTTCTATATATATTAACACGATAACATAAACACTAGATGTAGTTTAAAACCTTCATAAAACAAGTAAACAAACAATTAACAAATATAACGCGACAATAAAAATTAATTTATATTCTAAAGAATAAAAAAACCACTCGTTTCACATAACTAAAAACAAAATTTAACCATGAATTAGTCATTTATTAATTTATTCATTTGCAGTAAGTTGCTGGGTGAGCATAAAATCAAAATCCGGCGTCAATCTTGGGCTTCCTTATTTTGCATATGAGGCCCATAGTTATGCTTTCATCGCTTTCTGTGTTTTATTTATTTTTTATTATTACTAGTAGTAAAAGCATATGCTGTGTATATATATTTTTCTATTATAATTAACTATTTCAGTTTTAAAAAATGATTAAATTTAAATAAATAATTACATAAGGAATAGAATAATAAAATAATTATTTTAATTTGCAAATTGGTTGAGATTAAATAAACAGCCACTTAAAAGAATTACAGTGATAAAAATAAAAAAGGAATTTTTTATTAATATTATAAATTATTATTATTGTTTTGGACACCGATATTTTTACATTACACTTTTTTTTTTACTATCAGACACTATCCTATATTATTATTTATTATCTATTTTTTATAAATATAAAAATTAATTTTTGTTAAGATTATTTTTTCTTTATAATAATTGTTAAATAGTCGTCAAAATCTAAAAAAAAAAAAACTTTTTTCCTATTTTTTCCCTGTGAAGTATAGTGCATAATAATTGTTGCATCTTCTAGTACTTATAACTTCTTGTTTGTTGTAATCTATGTAGCAGTAAAAAGGAGGCTATAGATGATAGAATATAGAGAATTAGCAGACATATAACAATATAATTGATAACAGTCTCCTCTTCCTTTGTCTATATATATTAACTCTCTTGTCTCTCATTTTACCTATCACACAGACACAATCGCCCACCACCATTTACACACACTCACACTATATATCCTTCACTCTCTTCCTTGTTTTTCTTCATCTTTTCTTCACTTGCCGCCATGCCAGACAATGTTGTTGTTTCCAACATGGAGCTTGAGAGATTGCTTAGCATGAAAGGAGGCAAAGGTGAAGGAAGCTATGCCAACAATTCCCAAGCTCAGGTACTCTCTCTCTTCTCTCCATTTTCTTCCATTTTAAGAAATGTTCCAAACTGAGTACTGTTTAACAGAAGTATTAAATATTGACTATAGAATTATACGTGAATAGTTATAATCACCATTAAAGTTTCATAAAAGATGAAACTTTTTAAATATGTTGTTAACTTTTATTCTATTTTTGTATGTAGAGTTTGATATAAAATCATTAGAAGTTGTTGTTTAACATTTGGTGTGTGTGTGTGGTTTCTATGCAGGCCATCCATGCCAAGTCCATGCATCACCTTCTGAAAGAAGCCCTAGATGGAGTTCAACTTCAAGACCCTAATATCCCTTTTGTGGTGGTGGATTTGGGGTGTTCATGTGGCAGCAACACCATCAATGTGGTGGATGTGATCATAAAGCACATCATCAAACGCTATGAGGCTTTAGGATCAGAACCTCCTGAGTTTTCTGCTTTCTTCTCAGACCTTCCTGGGAATGACTTCAACACCCTCTTCCAGCTCCTTCCTCCCTTAGCCAACTATGGAGTTAGCATGGAGGAGTGCCTTGCCGCCACCAACCACCGTGCCTACTTCGCCGCCGGCGTCCCTGGCTCCTTCTACCGGAGACTTTTTCCGGCAAGGTTCATTGATGTTTTCCACTCAGCCTTTTCCTTGCATTGGTTATCTCAGGTAATTATATGAAAGAATTGAGGGATTAAAACTTTTTGTTAATTGGTAGTGTAGTGTTAGTGTATCACTTTTCCTTCTCTCTCTATTTTTTGTTTCTTTCTTCTCTTGATATTTTCATTTGAAAGTTCATTGCAGGGAAAAGTAATCATGTCAGACTCCTGTTTTGTTTTTGTTATGTTTGTTTTAAAGAAAAAGGTAGCATATAAATGATTTCATTTCTAATCCTAATATCTTTCATTAAACTAATCATTTTGTTTGCTGAACTCGTTATTCCACCTGAACCAGTTAAATCACACAAATTAATAGTATTATTTTTCAGATCATGCTCCTGCTTTTCTTTCTTTCTTTTTGCTAAGCTTTTGATTATAGAATTCAAACTTAAAGGTATCATAAAACTCTTGAAAACTTTTACCACTAACCCATTAATAGTAGTCTATGCAGTAATTTCTGCGACAAAAATAAAAACAAAACAAAAATATTTGCCAGTTCCCGAGGACAACGTAACAAAACCGTTACATTTGTAATGCATTAATTGGAAGGCCAAGTCCTAACTTATGGTCCAAAGTTGGTGCAACAGAAGCATGCTCTTTAAGGACTTATTATCATATTTCAGGAACATAATGACGTATTTGGACTATTTTTCGATGCATGGAATGAATATTAATGAATTAAGCTCACACTTTTTTATTCAACTCCATGCATTTCCAAACACAGTGTCAGATGGTATTTGAACATGATTGATCCAACATGAATGAATGACTAAACAACCTTTTACTTATGGAACATAGGTACCAGAATGTGTGATGGAGAAGAGGTCAAGTGCATACAACAAGGGGAGGGTGTTCATCCATGGTGCTAGTGAGATCACAGCAAAAGCTTACAGAAAACAATTTCGTTCAGACTTGGCTGGGTTCTTGAGTTCAAGGTCTGTGGAATTGAAGAGAGGGGGGTCCATGTTCTTGGTTTGCTTAGGCAGAACTTCTGTGGACCCCACAGACCAAGGTGGGGCAGGACTCCTATTTGGGACCCACTTTCAGGATGCTTGGGATGATCTTGTCCAAGAGGTAATTATATCATATTATATCATATTAACAACATTTTTATGCGTGCGTTGTGTGTCAAAACAGTGAAGAATGCACATCAGAACCACATAGTCTTACACATCTGTCATTGGCAGACCAAAAAGGACTTTAAGACACATTAGAGGAGATGAAAAGGGATAAAGTAAAAAACATAAACAATCAATTGTTGTAGGCGTCACAATAATGTAATAGCTTATTATTGTCAATTTTTCACTTCACTTCTCATCATTCAAACAAGTTTATCTCAACCGTTTGATGGCCACCCCAACTTCATCAAGCTACCCTTACCCATCCTTGCATTCATCATCATGTCGGCACTATTAATAATTAGCTGCTGCCTATCATAATATTAGCCAACAAATTAGGTTTTGGATGTTTAGAACACACAAAATCATCATCGTAGCTTAAAGCAAGACAACTAGGATATGTTTCCATTCCTCTCATCTATTTTCACCTAATGATTTGTATCTGTACCTTGAAAAGCAGCCACTTCATTGTAAATACTAACCATTGCTTGTAGAGTGTATGTGAGGGATTTAAAGTAAAAAAGTATCAAATGAAAAACTTACATTAAATGCTGTACTTTGTATCAAACACTTATTTGTTCTGTTTTCAAAACCCTTTTCAACCAAATAAAGAATATGATATATCCTTTCATGTATATTGAGATGTGACATGTGTGTATGGAACATGGACTAAATCATATTTGTTAATCACAGGGATTAATTAGCAGTGAGAAAAGAGACAGCTTCAACATTCCAGTTTATGCACCAAGCCTGCAAGATGTGAAGGAGGTGGTTGAATCTGATGGTTCATTTGCCATAAACAAACTTGAGGTGTTCAAAGGAGGAAGCCCTCTTGTGGTGAACCAGCCAGGTGATGCTAGAGAAGTAGGAAAGGCCCTTGCCAACACCTGCAGGAGTGTGTCTGGTGTTCTTGTTGAAGCTCACATTGGTGACAAGCTTAGTGAGGAACTGTTTCTCAGAGTGGAACGTAGAGCAGCACGCCATGGCAAGGAGTTATTGGAGCAGTTACAGTTCTTTCACATAGTTGCATCCCTTTCTTTTGCTCAATGATAATGAGAGACAACGAAGAAAAAAGACCCTTTGGACACAACAAGAGAACAAGGAAAATGGCTTATCTAGTTCTCTTACTATTTCTTTTCGTGTGTTGTTTTTGCACTTTTTATTTCATAGGAAGAGTCAAAACACACATGAGAGAGACAGAAAAGAGGGTTCAGCACTTGCTGCCTCTATTTTTTTTTTCTCTCTTATGAGTGTTTTTCTGTGTTCTTGCACTTTCTACACATCATATGCTTTCTGACTTGTGTCCCCTTTGGATCAAAAGATAAAGCTTTCCTCGTGTTATCTGAAATAACAGCTTTTCACAGTGTGGATGTACATGTCCATGTTTTGTGAAAGCAGCAAGAATGTTCTGTACTAACAAACTGGAGTATGGAATATGTCATTTGATGAATGATGAGTCACTTCTTCCTTTCTTCTTTGTTGTTTATCACTTACAACTATGTCTATTACATAGGAGACATACCAAATCATACGAGGTCGCAAGAACAGAAAACAGTTAATTTTATCATGCTTAAGAATGGTATTGGTCAAAATTATCTCTTCTCATTCTATCATATGTGATAATATGTGTATAAAAAGTATACCAGGTGATAGCTCAAAAGGAACTAATCTTAACATATAACAAAAGTTTAAGTCAAACAGTTTCAATTATCCACTTAAGATTGCATGATTATCATTAATTCATGCCACACTCACTAGATATTCTATAAAACATATACACAAGTACATATAAAACACATGTTTCTTTATTTATATCTCTCTATCGTTATCGTTATGACACATAATATGTTAGATCGAACATTTATCATTCCACTAAAAGTTATAGCACTTAGTTAGAACGTAATTCTTTCTATTTAAGAATGAGCTTAAACATTTGATTCAATAGCGATTCGATCCACCTGACTTCTGCCACAAGACGGTTGACGCACCTGCAACATAATATAAAGGAAAGATGTTGTTGCACAATTTATATGAAGGGTTGTACCTATAACATTGCTTTCTAAACTAATAATTAGACATATATTGGGTTGCTTAGTGATGTTATTATTGAAACGTGGAAACGTGGTTCTCTTTGCAAAGGCTTTGAATTATTTCTTTGCTTTCTCATCTCTAAGGTAGCTAGTTTCCTACTTTACCATCGTGATTATGTTAAATCATATCAACCATGTCTTGTGCAATGCTGAGAACTGCAAAATCTAACTGGTAGAAAAAACAAATGATAACCTCAATAAAAGAAGAGAAGTGAAAACAGAACATACTCTTGAAGCAAACAGAAAATATCAAATGAAGCATCACCTGACTTTTCATTCCCTCCACGCATCTGATAGTGTAAAGTCTCTTTATTAAAATCCCACATTATCATGTCCATTAAATAAGGTGCAGGAAAAGATATGAATCTAATGGCACCACAATCCATCAAAAGGGCTCAACTTCAAGGCACCTTGCACTCTTCTCAAAACCTCCAACTAGACCTTAACAACTTTGACATTTTATATATGCTACAGAGAAGGATCAGTTGCAGAGACATACAGACACGTGTCTGCTAAATTCACAATTATATTGAATCAGAAGAAAGAAACTATACTGTGCCACATATCACTCTTCAAAATTCACCTCTGGAGTATACAAAATGATAATATTTTACCCTTCTGCGCATTAGTATATAAAGTTTATTATTTTGTTCTTCTTACTTGATATCTGATATCTAGTCAATAAATTAAACCCCGTTTTATTTACTTTAATGATCAATCTTTTTAACTTTCAAAGGCTTATCCAAAGAGAAACTTTAGTCCCCAGACACAAGAATAATCTCATATAAACAAAGGAGATTTGGTGGAGCAGGAAAAATACAAAAGTAAACCCACTTCAAATTTTATCCATTGATTTGGATTAAGCCTCACACATTGCAAGAGTATTTATAGGTACAAAAGTGACTCAACTAATGTATTGTAACTTCACTCACCATATTTAATGCATATATTATTATGGCACACCTTAAAATGCATATTCCACTCAGAACTACTCTATTTGATTAAGATAATGATATTTTAATTCACTTTTTTTTTATTCATTTTTAACCCACCACTTTAATCATTCTTCAATTATTTATTTTGATTTGTTTAAGTAATGTGATGTAAATATTTAAGGGTGATAAAAATAGTGAGTTAAAAGTGGATTAAAATATCATTATATTTGATTATCGCATCTTTGAATCGATTTCATGTCAAAGGTAAAAAAAGGGAAATCATATGTAAAAATGTTAATTAGTAGTACAATCAAGTTGATCAAGAGTATGAGAATTTTCAAAAGCTGAAACCTATACCTCATTGGACAAACAGTCACCAGATAATTTGAATATTTATCTTCAAATATTGATTTTATGACCAACATAATTAAGCATATAGTATTGTGTAGAGTGCATTGGTTGACCTAGGCAAGGTGAAAAAATGCGGTATCACACTGTATCAGGTGCTTTAATTTGTACAGACTGAAACATAAAGGGTGTGCACCTCAATATTTGAAATCAAACAAATGGCACAATATTTTGATTCTAAGTTAAAAATAGACAGCTAATTGTGGTCCTTGGACTGTGGAGATTCCTTAGCTTTTCAGGCTGATACAAAGTTTTTTTGTCTTCTGTGCTTTTCATGGACTTTTGTTGTTATATCTGTGGGATAAATTCTAGGATGATGAGCCAGAATTCAGTTACGGTATAAATTATAATAAAATCATATGTTATACCATGCATGTAGTTCACAAGGTTTAAAATAATAACTTTAACCATGCATTAATGTTACCAACACATTTTCTCTATATCATTCTTATTTCTTATGCTACTGTTCTTCAAGATGATCTCTAGAAAAATGCATTCTAACTGGTTATCTTCTTTTATTTTCTTACAAAATAATCTTGTAAAGAAGAGTCTTAATAACATTTCCTCTAAAACATGTAACACATTCTCTTTTGGTGAAAGTGTATTGAAAGATACTGTAAGATTGATTCATTAAATAAGTAGTAAACTCATATAACTCTGTAGTTTTCAACAATGTACAAGTAATATAAAAGCTTGTGAAGGAATATATCATTTGCTTTTCTCATTCTATTGAGTTAAAAAAAGTGTTAAAATATCATTGTTGTCTGCTGAAATACTTACTTTTTCTGAAGTGGTGAAGAAGAATATTTTATTATGTATTCTAATTAAGTGTCCAAAACCATGCATGCACACATATTCTAACAATAACAAACCAGTACAATCATTGGTTAACTATAAATTAACTGAATTATAACCACCCAACACATTTGTCATGGAATAAAAAGATGAACACATTAAATAATGAATATCACCAGAATATATAAACCTTAAGAAAAGTGATGGAAATGTAGCATGTCACTTTGTTTGTTGGCTTTAAACAGAAAGGATCTTAGCAGAGAAATATGCAGAGGAATCTGCATGCAATCCTGAATATGCATCTGAAGCATAGAGGGGTGATTACACCATGGCTACCAGTGAAAGGTGCAACAGTTTTTTGTCGAAGAAAATGTCCCCTCAACAAAACTGTCATGGGAAAGAAGACATTGAAGATGCATATATCAGAAGAAAGTCTTTCTAATTGGAACGATTCTGCATGTTTTTTATTGATTCAATGAGATAAGTAAGATCCTGAGGTTACATTGGTATCAGAATTTTGGAAGATAGTTGGTTTTTGTCCACTCTTTCAGGAGCCAAAACATGCAACCACTGTCACCTTGTCCTAACTGCTACAACAAGAGTCAGTTGTTGCGTTATCCGACATAATCATGATGAAAAGTGTAAAGGCAGACATAACAGAATCATAAGCTTCTCTCAAGTTGCTAAAATATGAATACTAAAATCCAAAGGGAGTTACTTAATTTTATCAGAATATCCTTACACTCTGTACTTTGTTTACAAAGGGATTAAGACAGTAGTTGATAACCTTGCTGTAACAAATGTGTCTCTCCTTTTAGATGTAGCGGATTTTTTCGCATAAATTTCCAATGAAAATTTTCTGTTTTATTAGATTACCTATTCATTGTTATGATTAGATGGTAATGTAAATTTGTAAAAGTTTATGGCTTAAACATGGTGTAAATTTTTTTCATACATATGATGTGGGGTAAGTTTTTTATTGAATTTCTCAGTAGTAGAGTTACATGATTCACTATTAACCAAAATCAATGTTTTACTGAATTTCTCACTCTTATTACATGCTGGACTAATAAGTATTTAGAAAAAAAAAAATACAGTGAATGGTTGAAACTCCATGGAAAAACAACCCATTAGGTTTAGCTAAAATTTTATTGATCAGATTAATGATTATTCAGCAATAGTTTAGATTTCCAAAGCCTAAATTCTTTTACATCATTCTCAACTAGAGATAGAACAAGATTTAGGTTTAAGATAGTTGATTCTGTAACAAGCTTTAGAACTTAATGGAAGTATATTATTTAAATTTTGATCTTCTTGTTATGCTTCCAAACAATGATTAGATGGACTTATTGATAAACTTTTTAAGTCCAAATAATTTAGGACATTAGAAACATTTGGTATGATAGTGAGCTTCATGTGAGCTTCATTCATTTTAAAATAACTATTTTAATTTTTTGTAAAATTTAAAATAATAAATTAAGTTTTAATATCTTGGATTATATATTTTGAAAGATTAAATATAATCTTTTAAACTGCATTATCCATAATTAGAATAAGTAAGTTCCAAATTGTACAATTTAAAAAATAAAATAATATATTTTATATTATAAATTAAAAAAAAAAGTGTACATTACTTTTAAAATATTGAACCCAGAAATTTAATTATAAATTCTGAATTTACCTAGTTGGATACATCTTTTTATCAATCACTCTTAGAATCTCAATGACCATTTTTTTTTTATCATTACTGTGTTCTCTTATGTCCTTTAGCTTTTGTCCGAGTTCTCCGACCTCGTCTCATGCCCAATGACAGTGACGATATGACCCGCATTCTGTCTCTTCACAAGTGGGTATTATTCTCGTGTTTCGGGTTTTAAGGACAAAGAGTTAAAATTAATGTTGTGTTTCTTTTCCTCGGCCTGGACCAGATGCGATTCACTTTGTCCATTTGAATCAGGTTTTTCTCAGAGACAAGAAAGAATTAAGGAAGTATTGTCACTGTTTGAGAAAATCGAGACTGTTTTGGATCGGTTCTATTCAAACATGGGATCATGGTCACTCTGAAACCATGCATGCGCTCTCCCACTCTCAAAATTCATAATTTCAATTGTTTATAAGTTCTAAATTTACTTTTAATTATATAATTTAAAATATATTTACAAATTAAAAATATATTTTAGATTATGTAAATAATATATATATATATATATATATATATATATATATAATATAATAATATATTTTTATTTTTTTTAATCTGTAATATATTTACAAATTATATAATTAAAAAAGCTTATACATTAAAAACAATAAATTAGAAAAAAGCATTCACAATAAATATTAATAAAATAAAATTAAGATTAAATATTTTAAGTTAAATTGTAAATAATATGTCATTAAATAAAATTTTATGAAACTATCGAAGAAAAGAGTAAATGTCAGATCATAAATATGTGGTAACACTGGTAAAACTCATCAAAAATATATTAGAACTCTTATAATGCATGCATTAAATGTGTTCTAAGGACATTTTTAACTTTTAATAAATTTCATGGAAGAAAAAAAAATAACTGAGGTGCAAAAATAAATCTACGAAGTAATTGTTCTCCTTATATATTGGGCCACAATATTTATCTCAGGCTCAACTTGTGAAAATAAAAAATTAATGGAAAGTGTTATTCCCAGTCCTTATACTAATGAACCTTTTATTTTATTTTTTGAAATATCATTTTTGAGAAAAAGTTTTAAAAAGTGTTAAAATTTTAACATATTTTTGAATTTAATTTTCCTAAGTGTTAAAACTTGTAAGACCTTCCACCAAATAGTTTATATTTCCCCAAAAGTCAAATTTTAAGAAAATAATAATAAGGAGATATCCGAGATAGAATAAAATATTATAGTTAAAGAATTGAAGTATCAAACCATTTAAAAAAATTATAAAATATTGTTTTGAAAGATATTATATAGTTTTGGAAAGCTTGTAACGTTCCATTTAATTTAGAAACACAATTAAAGGAAACGTCACACATAAGATAGTAAAATCACGCAGTCCTGGGGTTCCCAACATCACCCCTACAAGACCAGGCACACCACGATGCCAACAAAAACATGATAACAGTTTAATTAAGAGTTTACAATCCAAGGACAACGAATACAGGGGCCATAGCCCTAAAAAAGACATCAAGAAGAGAAGTGTAAGATCCAGCCCAGACGGCTAAGCGGTGGAATCACCATTCCCTTGTTGACCACGAGAACTTCGCCCATCTGCTCCCATCAACCAAGTCGATGATCATCGCAAGAAAGAACA
>Ga0209589_1012776_pt1:0-7500 | contig 11250 bp, 5 predicted proteins | sample CowpeawhiteBW_FD_187525 | JGI IMG/M metagenome (GOLD analysis project Ga0209589, IMG submission 187525) | Root nodule microbial communities of legume samples collected from California USA - Cow pea white BW (SPAdes) (version 2) | ecosystem: Host-associated > Plants > Roots > Nodule...
GGTAATCCGTTAGCCACGCTTGCTTTTCTGGGGGAATTTCAAACCCCTGGTAAAACCATTAGTGGGGGTTAAAACCCCCAGAAACGCCAAATATAACCCCTATTAAAAACAATTATTTTTGTAGTGATTAATTAATTTAACTTATAATAGAAGTTGAAAAAATTGAGTTTTTTCTTTTCTTTTTTGGTTTAATAGAGGGTTAAATTAGATCCAACTTACTTTTTTTTATTGGAATACTTCAACCCTTATATATAATATTTATAGGAATTGTGATAATATGTCTCTTAATTACATTTTCCTTGTCAAACTTACACGTCAATTCACAAGTATACCTATCCAACCCATATGTTACAAAAAAAGATTACAAAAATCAATCTAAGCCCTATTTAAAAGAGTGCACTAAATCTTCAATGAACTTCATCAAATGCACATGACAACATTTATCCAACACCTATTAGAGCAATACTTTATTCCTTACATAAGATTTTTCACCACAATTCAACTTTCTTTCCCGTAATTAGCTTTCAAAATCATTTTGTACTCCTTCTTAGTGGGTATATAGAACTTTGTTTTCCTTAGTGGTAGCTTCAAGACACCTACACAAAAGTTGGATACAAACACAAAGGTATTTCTAGTATATTATATACCCTTCCCTCTCTTCCTATTATAGGTTAGTCTATCTTTCCCTTTCTTAGATATCCTTCTATTTATGGTATTCCTCTCTATATTGCCTATGAGACATATCTAATGCACTCAATTGGCATTGGCGCCATTCAACATATGAAAACTTCATAGTAGGAATTTTGCGTTTCAATCATGTTCACACTTTCAATTGTGCCATAGTGAAAATTTCCTCTACATCAACTTTTCCTTGCCTAAAAACAACTATATTCCTATGACTCCAAATGTTCCATATGATAGGAATCCATAATCCCTTCCATAGATTGCTCCCTTTGTTGTTAAAATGCAACATGGAAAAAGTTTGGAAATGAACATATGGTTGATTATAGTGTTTAGTGCTTATACTTACCTATCTAATGCATATATTTCATACCTTGTTGGCAATGTTATAGGTAAAAATTAAGTGGGTTACAATTTTCCCATTAAATGTGTTATGCAATTTTATATAAGCCGATTTTACCATATAATTATCCCTCTCCTCATCTTTCCAAATCCACGTATCTTCACCTTCTCTATGTAATGAGTTATGTATTAATATATTTATGAATTCTATTAGTTGAGGTTTTTCCCATTCAAATAATTCTCTCCTCCAACTCAGTTTCCAACACCATTTCTCACTAATCCAACTTCCTAACTCAATTAATGTTTGTTCCCTATTATTAGATCTAGCATATAACCTAGGCAATATAACATTTAATGGGATATCGCCTATCCATGTGTCCTCCCAAAACTTGACCTTAGCCCCTAATCTAACTTTCAACCCAATATTTTGATCAAACCATCTTCCTTCATGACCTTCACCACTTACTTCACTTAAATATTTCCATCAGAAAGATGCATATTGTAAGACCCACTAAATTTAAATAATTAAATAAATAATTATTTAATAAATGCGGGTAGTAGAAGCCTTTATGACAGTTAGTACTAACCATTATGATGTGAAAAAGTACTAGATCAAATGGTTGAGATTACTTGTTTGTGTGAGAGGATTTGGGTTTGAGTCTTATGTATGCCAATGGTGTGTTGAAGGTCCGCCAGGCGACTCATGCCTCAATAACCCATTTTTATGGGTTTTCTATGCACCGCCTAGCGGCTTGGTGCTGTCCGCCAGGCGACACAAACTGGGTTGCCCAGTTTTCTCTAGCTTTTGGCTTTAGTGGTGTTGTGATGCTTGGATTGGACTTCTGGTGTGTGTATATTATTGGTATGATGATTACGAACTGAAATTTGTTTTGTTTTAAATAAGTAATTTCCGGCTAGGATATTACACATATTGTTTTTTGAAATTTCCATTTAAATTTCTCCAAGATCCATATTTTGATTCAAATATAAATTTCCACAATTCGTGCTCATTCACACTTAATCTTCACTTCCACTCAACTAATAGGACTTTGTTGAACAACCCATTATATTTTATTCTTATCTCTCCCTTTTCTTTAGGTTTGCATAGGTTATCCCATTTTACCTAGGCTATCCTTCTACCCTCGAAAACCCATCCCTAAAAAAAATTTCTTTGAAGTTTTATAGTTGTCTTGCATACACAAATTGGGCTTTGTAGAAAGAGAAATAGTATAGAGGTGGGACAATAATGACAAATTTTATGAGACAAATTCTCCCTGCAAATGATAAGAATTTGCCTTTCCATCTTGATAACTTGTTTTTAATTTTACTAACAACATATTTCTAAAATGATTACTTTCTAGGGTTCCTCCACCCTCATAGGAAAGCTTAGATACTTAAATGTCACTTTCATAATATTGTAATTTAATACCTCAAAGTATCTTTGTATAACATTTCTATCTACACCTAAGACTTTGATCGTACTTTTTGCGAAAGTTTACCTTAAGGCCTGAATCCATTTCAAAACATCTCAGTATACTTTTTATGGCCAGAATATGTTGGAGGTTTGCTTCACACACAAAGAGTGTGTCAACAACAAACTGTAATATTATGAAATAGTATACCTGCTTGTCAACAACAACAACTCTACTTTCAATCCTTTGTATACCTGCTTCCTTATAACAACACTAAAATAGTATATGACTCTAGGCAACCCTTCATCCACATAGTCCACTTATTATAGAAACCTAATATACTCATCATATAGTAAAGGAACTCCCAACTTATAGAATCATAAGCCTCTTCTAACGATGAATGCAGATTTTGAAGCATCAATTATGTTGGACAACACCTTCTTCACTCTAGATAAGATTTTGGACATTACCTTATATGTTCATCTTACCAAAGATATATGTCTATATTTATTCGGTCAATAGAATTATGAGATTTAGGCACTAAAGTAATGAATGCAATGTGAGTTAGTGAGTCAAATTTACTCACTTTTACAACCCTAAAAATATTAATTATCTGTATCGGTAGTGGTGGAAACAAAGGCCGGATAATCCCTAAACCTTCGAATCAAATTGTTGATAATATACTGTGAGAGGAAACAAATTCTACCGAAACATACTGAGAAGGAAAATTAATAAGAATATATTTCATTAAACTAATCATTTTAGGGGTTGACCGTATAAGTAGAATAATGATTAATGGTGCGACCAATTTTTTAAGCAATTATCACGCTCGAATAATCACGCACAATTATTACTGTTTTTGCGAATGTGACCACGATCATCTAGTAAATTTTACAAGATTGATGAATAATCACAGTACATCATGTAATAGTAATACTCACTATTGCAAAAGATAAGAATTTTCGGGTACTACAAAAATTACAAAAACACAAAACATTATATTATCTTATAGTTATGTTCTTAATATGAAATGTTTACTAATTTAATTAATAATTAATTTTTTAACAATACAATCTGTCATCCAGATATAAAGCTTTTTCTATAAAATTTTAATATAACTTTAAAAATAATTTTTGAAAAATTTAACAAGAAAACTCTTCACATAAAAGCTCACCCACACACTTCTACATGGTCATGAACCTCAAGGGTGGTAGGACCACGTCCATGTCTCTTTTTCTTTTTCGAACTTTATTGATAGTTATTCTTAACCATATTAATAATTATACTAATAATAATAATATTATTATTATTATATCCACACACAATAATAGTTGCGAAATGTTAATGAATTGGTAGAAGCATGTACACTTGTTACACTCACAACTTCATCCAATTTTCAATATCCAAACGAAGTCTCTGTTCTCATCTATCTCCCTCACATTTCCTTTTCTTGAGAAAGCATTTCACCCACCAGTTTTATCATATTATTAGTATTTATCCTTTTAGACTGGTTTTCTGATTTTACATGTCAGCAAAACAATACGCTGGATAAATAAAATAGAATGAAGTGATACTTGTTAATATCTTCTTTTTTTATTTTTATTTTACAAGCACTGTAATTTTTATTGTACATCTCCTAATTATTTTCCCATAATCGATGAATTAGTTAATTAATTGTATCTAGTGCAAGCTAAAAATTAGGACCGCGTATATTATAATATTATTTATTGTTGTTTGATGGTTTAGAAGTTAGTTTATTAGTGGTTCAAATAAAAGGGTGAGAGGGATCGTTTTCCGTGTCCGCAAGGGACACGTGAAGCATCTCGTTTCTTTCTTTAGCCGATTCCCCTTGGTGTGAGCAAAACGCTGTGCCTTCACCTGCACCTGCTCTGCCTCTGTTCCTGTTGTGCTTAACTTTGGCACTTATTATCTCAAAAAACATTTTTTCTCTCTTCTTCTATTTGCTCCTCACATTAACGCTTTTGCATTCCAACCAATCATTTTCCTCTCTATATACATAACCCATCGCTTTCTCTCTCAGTTCATTCATTGCTGTAAAACTGCGAGGTCATGCTAGTCTTAGCTCTTTCTACCAGCGGTTCCCTGCGATTCTTGATCGCGAAACCTTCTTCCATCGGCGGCTAACTGCAATGCGCCGCTCATCGCTTCGTCCATGGCTTTCTCCGTTTCGCTTCGCCCTACCACTTCTCCATCTCACTCACAGGTTCTTCTCTCTCAGAGTTTTGATTTCTGCTAATTAATAGTTGTAGTAATTTCGTTGTGGTTCGATTAATTGAGATTTGTTAACCGAGTTTGTGTTTAGAGAATCTGATTTGAATGTGACGTTGAACTGTTTTGTTGTGTAGCTGTTTTGCTCTGTTAGGTTCAATAGTAGGCGTCGTGGTAATCGATTAGGTTTCGAGTCGGACGGCGGGAGAATATGTCGTCGTTCACGGAACAGTGTTGGTGTTGGTGTTAGGTCGGTGTTGAACGATAATAGGCCTAGCGTGAACGATTATGGAGCGGCGGAGTCTGCTAGGGTTTTGTTCGAGAGGTTGTTCGACCCGACGCAGAGCCGGTTCAGCGGAGAGGAACCGGATCTTCGGATTCTGGAATCGGATCTCGAGGCGGCGCTGGCGGCGCTGAAGAAGAAGGAGGATCACTTGATGGAAGCGGAGAGGACGGTGTTGTTGGAGAATAGTAAGTTGAAGCACACGAAGGAGGAGTTGGAGCGGCAAGAGAGTGAGATTGAGGCTGCTAAGGTTAGGTATGAGAAGCTCCGGGAGGAGATGAAAGAGACTACTGATAAATTGGTTGCTCAGGCGAGCCAGGTTGAGGAGCTGAAGCTTAAGGTTAGGGATAGGGATCACGAGATTGATGCGGTCCAGTATGGTTTGAGGTTGAAAGAGGAAGAAGTGGAGAAAATGAGGGTTGAACTGGAGGTGAAGAGTCAGGAGGCTGCGGTTCTTGACTCTGAGCTTAGAGAGAAAGGGAAGCTTCTGGATGAGGCTAATGAGATTATGAATAAACAGAGGGTTGAACTTGAGGAGCTGAAGAAGGCGGTTGGAGAGAAGGAGGAGGAGATTGAGGTCTTTCTGGTTCAGAGGGAGGTTGAGAGGGAGAAGCTGAAGGTAGCTGAGGCCAATTTAGAGAAGCAGGCAATGGATTGGCTGTTGGCGCAGGAGGAGCTTAAGAGGCTGGGAGAGGATGCTGCGAGGCATGCTGAGGAGAGTAATCAAACTTTGGAAGATTTCAGAAGGGTGAAGAAGCTTCTGAATGATGTGAGGTCTGAATTGGTTTCTTCTCAGCAAGCATTGGCATCTTCTAGAAGCAAAATGGAAGAGCAAGAGAGGTTGTTGGAACAGCAGCTGTTTGAGCTTTCGGAGCAGAGGGCAAGTGTTATGTCATACATGGAAAATCTAAAGGATGCACAGACAGAAGTGGAGAGTGAAAGAACAAAACTCAGGGTTGCTGAGGTTAGGAACAAAGAGCTTGAACGAGATCTGAAGATGGAAAAGGAGCTTATTAATGAGTTAGAGGCGGAGTTGAAGAAAGAGAGAACTTCTTTAGCACAGGCAGTCACTGAAATGGATTTGCTTCAGCAGGAACTGGGGAAAAAAAGTGCTGAATTTAGAGAAACAAGTGCCGTTCTTCAGGTCAAAGAATCAGAGCTCGTTGATGCTAAACTAGAAATCCAGCGTTTGAAATCTGAGAAAGCTTCCCTTCAGGGTATTTTGGAGGAGAAAGACGTGGAGCTTTCCAATGCTAGGAACATGATGGTGGAAGCTAATCAGGAAATCTCTGATCTTAAGATGCTAATGAACAGCAAAGAAACCCAGCTTATTGAAGCAACCAATATGCTAAGGGAGAAAGAAGAGCATGTGAAGATAATCCAGAGCGAGTTGAATGATACAAATCAGAAGGCTTTCGAAGCTGAAACAGTGATTGAAAGAATTTTAGATCTTACAAACAAACTGGTTACTTCGATTAAGGATGAAGACACGAACTCATCGAGACCACTGCTAGATGGAATGGGTAATCAACTACTTGAGCAACTATCGGAGGAACCTGCTATTGGAATGAGATGGCAACAAAAAGGACTTGAGAAAGAGCTTGAGTTGGCCAAGGAAAACTTAAAAAAAAAAGAGATGGAGGTTCTTGCTGCACAGAGAGCTCTAACAATAAAAGATGAGGAGCTGAAAATGACTCTTTTGAGATTGGATGCAAAAGAGGAAGAGTTGAAAAAAGTAAGGGAAGAGGTGACAGAAGATTCCAATGATCTTAAAAGGCTGTATGCTTTGGCACAGGAGAAAATTGGTGAGGTAAGTTTAGGAGATTTGGCAATTGAGAAACTTCAGCTTGAGGCAGCTCAGCTTGAAGTTGAAGCTGCCACCAATGCACTGCAAAAGCTTGCCGAAATGAGTAAGGCAATCCTGAGTGTTGAAGCTGATAACTGTATCAGTGTTGTGCCAATTTATGACAAAGCCTCCAATTCGGTCACAGATATCAGTAAATCTGACTGTTTCTCTGAGGTGAAAGCAGGAGTGGCTCGACTCTCAGCTTTGTCTGAGCAGCTTGTGATGGAGGCAGGTATTGCTGCTGCAAACTAAGGAAATGAACTTGTATTTCTATATCTTAACCTGTCTTTTGGTGGATGATAAAAATTATTCCCTTAGTTTGCAAGATATGTTCAATGTACAGATAATAGCGACCATGTCTGTTTTTGGTACTTCACTCCAAGATATGTTCAATCTTCAATAATTTTGTTGTACTAGCTACATTCAGATTGTATTTGTTTTAGACAAGATAAATAGAATGGAAAGATTTTGTATTGCCGTTTTTCCCTAATCCTTTCTTATATTAAATTAAATCAAATTTCCCTTCAAGATTGAGTGAAAAAGTGGAACTGCATGTGCTGTTATTAGTAATTTTTTTCCTTATGACAGTTTTAGTTTGAATGTTTAATAGCTAAAACAATCTGTATATTACATTCATCTACACACTTAAGCGATTTACATGAATGGCAAGCATTCTGAAACAAGCCTGTATTTGATTGCAATTCAAT
>Ga0209589_1012777_pt1 | contig 11248 bp, 3 predicted proteins | sample CowpeawhiteBW_FD_187525 | JGI IMG/M metagenome (GOLD analysis project Ga0209589, IMG submission 187525) | Root nodule microbial communities of legume samples collected from California USA - Cow pea white BW (SPAdes) (version 2) | ecosystem: Host-associated > Plants > Roots > Nodule | place: USA...
CAAAATTATCACCATGATTTTTTTTATAATGTATTTCATTTTTTGTCTTGTAGCTTGATTGATTCGGTAAAAAATAAAAATATAATATAAATAATTTAAGAGACATTTAATATCTAATTATATTTATATTTGTTAACATCCTATCTCACTAAACAACTAAAACAATTATAAAAATAATATACAAAAATAATATATAAAATTATATATATTAAGGTTTTTAATAATGGTGAAAAGATAATATTTTGAGAAACAACAACAAAACAAAAATTGGAATCCCATGATCGTAAGATGAACTTATTATGTACAAAAGTTAATATAATTAAATATAGATACTTAAAATCTAAGAATATGCGGGAGATTACTTTAAAAGGTTGTTTTCTCATAAAATTTACAGTTAAATATGTTTTGTCTCTTAACTTTTAAGTGAAAATTAGAATTAGTTCATTTTTAAAACTTTAACCCAATTCAATCCCCAATTTTAGAAATGTACGGATAATTCTTTCGACCAAAGTTTGTTAAGTTTATTTGACATTTTAAATGTGTTTCATAATAGTTTCTTAGTTAATATTGAAGTGAAAATGTGTCAAACAGTATAAATAACTCAAATGATATCATAAAATGCACTTGAAACCTCAAATAAATCAAAATTTTATTAAAATAATTAAATTCATGCATTTCTAAAATTGGGAAACTAAATGAAGTCAACGTTTTAAAAAGAAACTAATTCCAACTTTCCCTGAAGATCAAGGATCAAGGGACCAAAAACATAACCCTAAATTTTATTTATCATGCAAATTTAGTTTTGTCTATTCATGATGAAATTATTAAATTTGATTTGGATAAATTTATTCATATACACTTCTACGACACGAGAAAAAAAATGAAAATGAATAATTTTTTGTATAAATTAAAAAAAAAGATTTTGAAAAAATTATGACTCCTTCTTTAAATTAACTCATATTTAATAGCTAATTTTTTTTATAAAAAAATAAAATTATATTTATTTTATCCTCACAAAGAAAAACAGCTTAAAGTATTTATTATTCTTCATTGTTCTAAGTGTAAAATCATCATCATTATTATTACTAGCAAATCTCATTTAAACTGATATCTAAATACTTTGAGATGTTGTATGCACTTTGAAAGTTAATAATATGTACAAATAATTTTATTTTTTTTTTAGTTTTTAGGGTTATAGTCAATGTTTACAACTAAATTCCTCGGTCATTAAAAGAGTAATAGTTAAATAGTTACTCGTACAAAACTTAAATGATATTTACGTACCTATTAATAAATTAGTGCTAAATATGAGTCTCAATTATTATCAATTGGAGTAGTTACCCAAATATTATTTCTAAACCAAAATATTTTGTTAATTCAATTTTTTTAAATATTTAAATAGTTTTTGTTTTTGTTTTCAATTAAACTATTTCGTTAAAAGGTATGAATAAATTAAAATTTTTGATTAAAGTATGTTTCTAATTATTTTTATTTTACTCTAAAATGGTTCATATAACACTAATATCTTACTCTATTTCTCCGAAAATTGAATAGATTCAAAGATAGTCATTTCTCACATTGCCTCAAAAGAGTTATACCTATATAATACAAAATCAGAAAATCTCACTTCCATCAAGTATGACATGGTAAATTCTATATTTGTAATATCAATCACTAAAACTTAAAAGATAAAATCTTCATCAACTTTCACAACTAGACATCTTCCTCTATATGAGTAGGAGACTAATAAAGTTAATATAATCTCTTCATGAAACCACTTCTCAATATACCACCTAATATCACATCAATGTAGTACTCTCTTCCTAAAAGTTGCATTCAGATCATAACTCACATATCACATTGTCATATAATCTTAAATTATCACATCACATCATGTCATACATTCATACATATGTATCTTAGTTCAATCCAAATCAATCTAGAAAACAAAGGTGTATTGAATAAAATCCAAAGTGGAAATAGTAGACACCAATTTGATAAAAAAAAAACAAAAAGTTCAAATTAAAACAATAGGGTGTAAAGAGAAAATGGGAAGAACCATACCCATATCCAGATTTTCCTTATTATTTTTTATTACTTGTTTTTTATTTTATTTTTATATTTCTTATGCATTTTTTATTTTTCTTTTATTTCATTCTCTTTCTCCTTTCCCAAGACGCTATTTTCCTTCTTCCTCTCCATAGCGCTATTTTCTTAAACATACATTAACAATAATTTTTTTCAAATTAATTTTATTTCAGTTCTCTATATCTTTCCGAGTCTTAAAAGTATATTAAATATAATTTTAGTTTTTGTTGAATTTGTCTTTCAGATTTTAATTTGAAAGTTTAATTAGTTTTCAAACTTTAACACAAATATTTTAATTTATTTTTTTATAAACGTGATAGTTAATAATCATTATTTAAATATTTTAACTCTATTGATATTTTTCTATCAAATCACAGTATACACAATTACAAATATTTAACATTATGAGATGGGTGATGTAAATAGTTATCACGCTAATCTTACACATTAGTGTCCCTGATTTGAGACTTATTGGGTTTAGGCAATCTCACCCACATATATTCAATGTTAAAAGATTTTAAAACAATTTCACACATGCTTGTTAAGAGCAATTCTCCTAAACCTAGTTATCATGCTAATCTTACGCTTTGAAATTTGAAATCTCACACTCGTAGACTTTTAACCAAAGATTTTTTTTTATTTGCTAGTTGGATCTCTATAGATTCCCAACCGATTTTAAATGAAATTCTGAAGAGCCTTTTACAAGTCGAAAGCTTTTAAAAAGAATTTCACAAATGAAGCATTTTTTCATGTTAAGAGCCAGCTCTCTTAAGTCTTACATTATGTCCCAAATACTCTTTGCATTTATTACTCACGCACCAAATTGTACCACTGAAAAGTTATGATAAGTCAATCGCAAAATACATGAGCAACCGTTTTGCACCAAAATGTATCCCTGACTTTTGGACCTACTTATTTAGTATTACACATGATTCAAACAGTAGATGAAGTTGAGTAAACTGTTTTAGCATGATTTGTCATTAGAGAGTGCTATCAAACCTGAAAGAAAATTATAGGGAACAATTTCTATATACAAGCCATAAATGCTAAATAGAAGTGAGTCTGAAGGTCAACTAAAGTAAATAATTGAGTAGAATAGAAAAATGATAAATAATTATACGTAAAATAAAAATAAAGAATATATTGCAGTAAAAGTTTGAGTTGAATCCTAAAGAGAAGATAACAATTTTTTTTCTGCAGTTATTTATGTGACAAGAATATAGGATAACCTAATAACAAATGTGAATAAAATGAAAGTAGATCGAAACTAAGAAGATATTTTTATTGAGAGATCAATTGTGTAAAAAATAGTGTCAGTTTTGGCATTTTTTTATTGACTTGATGTATGTTGAGCTGATGAACTGTAAATTGATCGCCACTTCTTTTATTGACACTTGTTTATTAGAGAGAATTGCAACATGTATCAACTGGAGTTTATGTTTATAAAAAGATCAAATAAGAACTGGAGCAATAACCAATACTTATAAAATTTTTGATAGTATTTGAAAACAAAAATTTATTTGGTATTATCTGACATAAAGTTCTAACCAATTTGTGTGGCATGCATCTCTATTGAAGATATGTGGCATGCATCCACTGACGGATCTTGATCAAAAGTTTTGGAGGGATCAGAATAATATAATTTTTTTATCATTTGATTGGACCATTAGTATAACACTTTAAAAAATGACTCTTCTATAAAACAATTGGATCTAGATTGGATTATTAGTATGATACTTTAAATACTTTAAAAGATGTGAAGAATATAATTTAACTTGTTTTCATCTTCACATCTTCACGTGTAGCTTCTTCCCTTTTACTACTTCTACAAAATAAATTCATTATTCTATTCTTCATCAATATATATATTTTTAAATATATTAAAAAATAATTTATCATAATCTAATAAAATATTGAGAAACATAAGTATTAGAAGAAAAATATAATATAATCAAGTCACAATTAAAAATCGGTTATAAAAAACACATAATATATTATTTTTTTTCTTCTATAATCATAGAAGGTAAGTATACAAAAGGCTCATGAGATAAAAAATAATTTTTATAACTATTAAACTAATATTTCATCATCAAGTAAGACAAGAGAGAGTTACATTTTTTTCTTCGAGAAGTAAAGGAAACAGGTGAGAAATGAGAAAAAACATAATGAGTACGTGTCTAACTTTATTTTTCTTCAAAACAAAAAACATATGATAGATGTGTACAATTTTGTCAAAATTTAAAAAGACAATGACAGAAGAAAATAAAAAATATTTTAATAAATATTTGGTTTAATTACTCTTTTGGTTATTGTTTCAAAAAATATAAGTTGATCTTCTAGATCTTTTAGTTTCAATTTAGCGGCAATTTGATATTTTTAGACGAAAACAGATAACTAATTAAACCTAAATATTTTTTTTATTTTTTATTATTTTAGATTTTAGATTCTATTATTTATTAACATTAAATGTTTTATTTTATAAAAGAAATAAAGAAAACCAATTTAATTATCATCAATTTCTAAAATATACTATTTAAAATTTTAAATATTTTAAAAATTTTAAAAATTAAAAAAATAGATATATAATTTTGAAAGAAATAAAAAATATTGGGGGGCCTAGCCCTCCCCGCTCCTATGATGCTCTGCCCCTGCATGCATCTCTATTGAAGATGGCAGAAGGATGATGATACCTGTTGGTCTCAGAATGCTAGTTCTTGGTCTACTTCACTCTGAACATGAGCAGTTGTAGGAAAACGAAATCCTGCTAGGGCATGTTATATTGAAGAACAAAAAGAATAAAAAATCTTGAAGTACAAACCTAATTGCAAAAATACAAAAGAAAAATCATAAAGTAGAAGTAGAGGAAGAAATCAATCACGATGGGTTGAGTGTGTGTCTGGATAACAACAAAAAAACTTAAACAAAAAAAGAAGAGGAGAAGAAGATAGATGATAAATGAGGAAGACAAAAGAAGATGAAACGTTTTATTTTATAAGAGGAGTATATAAACATAATAAAAAATCTTGGAAGTGTAAACCTAATTGCAAAAATAAAATGTCATAGAATAAAAAGAGAAGAAGAAATCGGCATTGAGTATTTGATTGGGAAACAAAAAGAAAAAAGAATAAATAAAGAAGAAGAAAAGATCACACTGTACAATGAAAGAAAATCGAAGTTGCATGAGGAAGACTAAAGAAGATGAAACGTTTTGTAAGGAATACACAAACATCATAAAAACTCTTGAAGTGCAAACCTAATTGCGAAAATACAAAATAATAATAGTGTAAGAGTGAAGAAGAAATCATGATGCGTTGAATGTGTGCCTATGTAACAAAAAAAGCTTAAACAAAGAAGAAGAAAATATTAGAGTGTATTATGAAAGAAAACTGAAGATTGAAGATGCATGAGGAAGACGAAAAAGATGAAACATTTTGTAAGAGGACAATAAAAACATAATAAAATATATGCAAACCTAATTGCGAAAAAAAAAAAACATAGAATAGATAAGAGAGGAAGAAATGAATAACGATGCCTTGACTGTGTGCTTAGGTAACAAAAAGAAAGAAGAAAAACTTTCCTAAAGACGGTGTGAATCACGACACAACTAGAGATGTCAAAAATATATGTACCCGTGGGTATCCGCGGATAAAACTCGCAATGGGTAGGAAACGAATATTAAAAATAGATACCCGCTACCCACGGGTGCGGGTATTTTTGAGACCCGCATGTTAACGGGGCGGGTACGAGTATCATAGTATCCGTACCCGTGGATACCCGTACCCGCTAAACTTTAATTCACAAAAATACCCTTATATTATATATATATATATATATATATATATATATATATATATATATTAGTAAAAAACATTATGATATAATATTTTCTAAGCTGCACATCTTATCTTCTTCTGTTTTCATTCTTTCAGCTTTAAGTATTGGTACGTTGTCTTCTTCCAAGTACACCTCCCAGCTTTAAGTATTGGTACGTTGTCTTCTTCCAAGTACACCTCCCCTTAACATTCTTCTCTTTTTTTCCTTTGAAATTGGGCATATACATCCAGCCCTATATAGACAGTGACGTTTATGGTATGCTTGTTGTCAAATGATAGAATCAAAATAAGAATACTTGACACGTGGCAGTTGGGGTTTATTATTTGATTATTTTTTAGAAATCAATCGGAGAAAGTGAACTTGTTGATCAAAACATTAATTAAAGAATTTCATTGTGTTGGACGTCATTTTATATTTATTTTTATAATTATTTGGACGTGTATGGACTTGAGTTTGTTTTAACTTTATTTAAAATTAATGACAGTGATGTATTTTATTTTATTTTATTTGAATTTATGATTAAATATTTATTTTTTAAATAATTTTATAAATATCCACGGATACCCGTGGATATCCGCGGATATGAAAAAAATAGACAAATACCCGTAACGGATACCCAACAGATATAACTACAAATATAGGACGAATATTTATCCAACAAGTAAAATATAGAAAAGATACTACCCATACCCTACCCGCCCTGTATCATACAGGTCCTTTCTGTTTCTGACAATTGGTCTATGTTTCCTTTGGTTTCTTCTTCTCAAAGCAAAACACATTTATTTGTATCAATAAATACCAACATTATACACTGTCAGTATGCGTATATTTTCAAACATGAGGCATTTAAGTATGTCAAATCAGGAATGTACTTTCTCTTTCTCCTGCTGTATTGCAAATTCTTTTTATTTGTTCAACCCCAGCTACAGATTGTTCAACTTTCTTTTTACAATTATTATATGCACAATTATCTATATTATCTGTGGATGAATTAATGTATCCTTTGAATTCAATATTTTTATTCCATGGCCTTATTGGTCATAATTCAATCCCCATGCACCTTTCGGATCAATCCACAGAATAACTTTCGGATTAGAATATTCAAAACATAATTTCTAATTACCTAATCAGAATTAACTACCATATTTATAATAATGAATTTCACTGTTTAGAATATAATATATAATTTATAACATAAAACCTTTAAACTATATTCCCTATGAATTTCAAATAATAAAATCCAGAATAAAAAGCTAACATGTATAACGGAGACAAAGAACACTGATATTTTTCAAAAACTAGGAAACATTATGAAATTATGGAGGTGGACGAGTACGGTCATAGGTGAAAGAGAAAATATTAACAGTGCAATCTTCTGAATGGACAGCCTAAACAATATTTAACTTCTTTTGAAAGAAACCCCTAGCGTGATCTCTCCTAGTTTCATAAACAGCTGCTAGACACCACTCAAATAACAAGAAGACTTTTTTTTATCTATATGAGTTCATGAAAATAACCTTTTAAGATACTTTCGAGAGGCCAACCAATAGACAATGCAATCAAACTTGATCATTCTTAAACTTAGATTTTAAATAATTAAATGAAGGAAATAAAACAACATCATAACATTTACAAACTTTAGAAGTAATGTCACAAAAGAAATTATATGACAACCAGCAGACTTGGATCCTTGAGTTGTTGAATAAAATACTACATGGTCATGCTAGAACGAGACAGTTCTTTATCAATATAAAATACATTTTATTATTAAATTCACACAACAATTGGTTTAAAACCAGCATCTGAAAACACATCACTGATCGAGGTAGTTATAAACTACTAAAGACATGAATGCAAAGCATTCGATTGTTCAGAGATGAAACTATAAAATACAATAGAAGGACTTAGGTGCCACTCAGGGAGCTTCATAGTACTCTTAGGATTTAGGAATTAAGTCCATTGACAATGCAAGAAAATAACAACAATAATACCTACACGTTGCAACAAGTAGAAAAACATCTTTGTTAATTTTCTTCCCTGTGCTATTGTCCTTTTCACATTAATAAAAATATTAAATGTCTGCTACCAGCTCTTCATTCATCTATGACCCACAAAAGAAATTATTAAACAAATAAAATAGATTGCGTGGAATTTGTGCATTTACTCTGTTCGGATTCAATTGACAGGCATGGAGTAGTGTCCCAAGTTGAAGTATGAGATTCCAATGTGGGGTTTACAACGCCTGGAGCTCTGCAACTACAATAGTTAGCTTTTGTGGTAATATTCTCACCAGGTTTTAAGTGACACAGGTGACTTTGACAATCAGTGTTTGCCCAATTCTAGTCAAAGGAGGGAGTCAAGGCTATGTGTGTGCATAGAACATGATACGATGTTAGGATTCAATTACAAGGTATCAGATTGAAGTCTTACGTAGGACCTATTGGATTCCGAAAGGCCTAGAGCTTCAACCACAACGGATAACGTTCGTGGTGAGGTTCTGCCAAGATTCAAATCACTTGGTATCAAAGCCTTGGCGAGCATTGTGGTGGTGAGACCAACACTGTAGTGTTGGCCAAGACTAGTGAAAGGACTAGTGCATAGTCCAGCCTGTGTGGGCATCAAGACTCATGAGTGGTGGAATGTCAAGATTCAATTCTAAGGTACTAGACTTGAGTCCAACATCCATAAGTATGAAATCCCAATTTGGGGTTTATAAAAGCCTTGTTTTCTCCACCTACAATAGTTAGACTTTGCAGGGTGATTCTCTATGGTTCTTATTAATCAGTATCAGAGCCTTCCACCACGTCTCTCAACTTTACGAGCAATGCAGTGGTGACCAGTCATTGCAGCGTTCGCCTGATACTAGTCAAAGGACTCCTGCATAGCCAACTCGTATTGGATTTGAGTCCCACAACGGATGTGTAAGATTCTAATGTGGGGTTCATAAGGTCTTGAGCTCCAACTACAATAGCTAGTTTTTGTGGAGTGATTCTCAGAAGGTTCTTATCACATTCCTTTATACAAACAATAATTCTAAGTAGAATTGAGTTTGACATGATATGATCTCCAACATAAAAGCATTAGGTTTGAGATTTCTAATCCATGCAGAAGGCTATAGAAGTATATACAATTTTTTACTTGAAGAACAAACAACAATTGAATAGACAATGATGCTGCTCATTGAATATGACTAAGAAAGGCAAACATTTGAAGAAAAATTACAAGCATACATGCCTAGAGGTACTTATTTTATCTTGCCACCTCCATCCTATGCATTGCACAATCAGCAGGAATTAAATATTATATTCTATAATATGCAGATTAGTTTTATTCAGTCTCAACTTTAGGAGCAGTTTCCTTCAATGCAAGCTTTCGTTTATTTTGAATTTGGTGGACAAATTCAGAAACTAATACATGTAACTTCACAGTAGGCTTACGATTAGAAGGGATAGCATTCCCTAACCCTGCCCTTCTTAATGCACGAGCTAGACACCTTTCACCGAATTGATGATGAGTAGGGCATGCAGGAGGAACCATGGTTTTCAGTACTGGCTTATTACAAAATGAAGGCCCTGTTGGCAAACTAAATAAAGAAAATATTTGTGTCAGTAAAGTTGTCTGCTCCAGATATTGGTAAGTATTTCAAAGAAAAAAAATGTCAGAAACGTTTCATGCGTGTGGCAAATAATATATATAATTTAATTTCATAATAAAATGAAGGAACATTGCCCTAATAATGACAAAGGGATGGCTTTTGAGAAGGAACCTGACAAGTTTAATTGATTGTCAAAAGCAATAATATATATCAAAAAAAAAAAACAATAAGTCACTGCCTGTCTGCTTGGTTAAGTATGTATCTAGATTTCCATCAAGTAAGACATAACAGGGAAAGAGATAAAACTTTATATTGTTCATAGCAATTTCTACAAGTTTTAAGGAATCAGTCTTTCACAATGGATAATGTTGCTTAATATTTTTCTACTAATTCTGTCCTATTATTGAGAACTATGAACTCTCAAGATCCTTATTCTAGATGATTCAAACACGCAGTACAGAATTTGAATCCATAAAGACATGTTGATCGGTCCAGTGCAATGGGCTGAAAACTCTCAACATGTGAATCAAACTACTTTTTCAGACAGCGAAACCTGACTGGTCTTGAAAAACATTCATTCTTTGTAAACATTAGAAACTTTGATATGACATCAGTAGTCACTAGGTTGCACATTTTTTCTAATAAAGTAGATTTCGAGCACCAAAATGACCTTAGTAAGACGTGGACTCGGTGAAATATTTTGGTTCATAAACCCAGGAACTGTTTGATTTGAGGTAGCCATAACTGAAATAATGTGATGGAAGAGTGAGGCTCTAAAGTGCACGGTGGGTGAAACAAATATGATATAGTGGCTATTTATCTATGAAATTCAATTAGAAAACAAATTTCTCCAAAACAAAACTGAAGCAGAGAAAAAACCCAGAAAATGTAGAATGGTTGGAAAATGCTTGAACCTCGAATCTTGAGCAACTTACCCAAACACCCAATTCTGAAGTTCTACACTATGGTACACGAAATTAAAAATAACCAAGCTTAAACCCTAAACCTGAACCCAATCCCAAAAGCACTCTACAAAGCCAACCTTAGAAGATTAGCAACACCGACTATAATATAACTTTCATCATCTTTTTAACTTTTCACTTCAACATCCATATGTGCATTTTCAATTTGAAAAAAATCAGAAAACAGTTTTGAAAACCTTAAAAAAATAAAATAAAATAAAACTCACTTTTTAGCCACGGCTCTGCATCCATGGTATAGCCTCTGTTTGGAATCGGACAATATATGAGAGTGACAGTATGTCGTCAAAGCCATGGCCTTAGTCTTACAGCCGCTGAAACGACACCGCACGATGTCGTCGGCGCCACCGAGAGCAGGGACGCCGCCGCCGTTTTGATTGTCGATGTCGGTCTCATTGTGACCCTCCTTGAAGGGGCTCTTTCCGTAGGTCCAGCTATAGTCTCTGTACTTCGACCTCATCTCCTCCATTAGGGCCCAATAGTGGGCCCGATAACACCGCCCTAGCTGCTTCACTCGCCGGAGCCGCCGCCTGAGAACCTCCTCCCGAGTCAGAAACCGGGACTTCGCCAGCGCGGCGTCGGCGTCGGCGCCGTCAACTGTTACCGGGCGCAGCGGAGAGGAAGCGGAACCCGACTCGTCCATGGATGTTGCTGAGTCGCCAACTCGAACTGGTGAAACAAGTGACGCGGGTTTAGTGGAGGAACTCGAAGAGTTTGTTACGTTTTTTTTTCTTTTTTTTTTTTTCTGTGA
>Ga0209589_1012779_pt1 | contig 11245 bp, 9 predicted proteins | sample CowpeawhiteBW_FD_187525 | JGI IMG/M metagenome (GOLD analysis project Ga0209589, IMG submission 187525) | Root nodule microbial communities of legume samples collected from California USA - Cow pea white BW (SPAdes) (version 2) | ecosystem: Host-associated > Plants > Roots > Nodule | place: USA...
GAAAAGGTTGTTCAAGTTGCAAAAGGTTTCCTACTATAGGGTAAGCCAGAGGCCCTGGGGGAAGGTTTCTGAATTTCCGTGATCGGAACAAGACCTTAAGAGAATAGAGAAAAAGCACAACGAAGAAACCATAATATAACAAAGCCATGCTGAAGTTTTGGTTGTGCTATGAATGATGAGTCTCATCTCCCATACATGCCAATTTATAAGGGCCGAGAAATGATGAGCGTAAGACAAATAAAGAAAATGGCAAGAAGAGTCCATTATGGTAACCCAAAACTCAAATCATGTGAGCTGGCCTCAGTTTTTTTTTTTTTTAATTTTTTATACTACATGTGAAAAACGCCTATTACAACTAATATAAATACAATTTAAAATATTATATGTATTTTTTTAAATTACAAATACGTAGTACTATAATTTATATTAGGTTTCAATAATTAATATGACAATTTGAAATCTCTCTACCTACCTCTCTCTCTATATATATATAAAATAAACTTGGAGTTACACTCTCTAAGATGATAGTGTGGGTCGGAATGAATATAGAGTGGTAACTACTCTTCATCAACACTCATTTCGTTAGCTGTTTTATTGTGAGCTAGATATTCATGAAAAAACTATTCACTATTTTATACTTCCAAAACAATATCCTTTTTTTTTTTTAATTTTAAATCAATTCTTTAAAATATAAATTTAGATAAATAATTGTATTATACAAATCCGAAATCATCTTGATTACCCGATCTACATATGTTCGAACAATACAATATAATGACAGCAATAGTAGCTGTGATTAACTTAAGCTAATTGTTAAAATGTATTAGTAAAGTTTAGGTAAATTAATTAAGGTTATTAATCATGTGGATCAGGTCTGTGCAAGTAAAAGACTATAAATACAATATAAATAACTCATGAAGTAAATTAATTACATTTTATTATTAAAATATTTATTATTATCTGACACACTTTACTCACTTGAGTATCAGATTGTCTATTGTAGACACACCCCTTTTGAATTGCATGAGACTTGGACCTAAAACATATCGATTTAGAGTTTAAAGGAGGCATGAAGAGTGGTTTGCAAAGATATTTGAAGAGTATATTTAGCCTTGAAATAGTTATAATTAATTTTAAAGTATAATATAAATAAAATTGTGCAATAAAATACTAGTACATAAATTTAATTTTTAGAAGATAAATTTAAATAAATTGAATCATAAAGTCTAAATTAAAAAAAAAATAGTCGAATCATAAAAAATATAAATGCTATAAGATGTCGATTGGTAGCGATTTGTTTCTTTTGATCCCTACTGACTCGGTCCATGAAGATCTGATCTGAACTCACACATGAAGGACAAGCCACACATGAAGGACCAGCGCGTTCTTATTTGTTTTTTACGACCTAAACAGTGGGGGAGTCAAAACATATATGCCTAATCAATTTTATCAATTTTTCTATTTTTCAAATACCCAAAGCATAATTTATCCTTTTATAAGTAAGATTAAATATAAAATAATTTTAGTTTATATAGAATTTTTTTTATTTTAATACGAGAATAGATCAACAATAGCTAAAGGTGGCAGAAAATATGTTAATGGAAGTTGACTCCATGTGGTGCATGCATGAGTGAGATTTCTTCGCCTTGTTGCCAACTAAAAAAATAACAAACAAAACTATTGAACATTGGCTTCTTGTGGGTGCATGCATAAATGGGGTCGGTAATGAGATTTCTTTCCTCATTGCCTAAGTAAAAATAATAATGTCGTTTTGTCAGCTTTGAAAATAGTTTTTTACAGTTTTTTGAATCATCTATAGTTTTTCACAATTTGGATATTATTTTAAAAATATTGTTTTGAACAGAAATTAGAGAAAAATAAATATCTAAGCTAGCTTGTGACGTTGTAAAATATTACAAACGGGATTTTAACAATTTTAATTTTGAAAAATCTTTTTAACAGACGCAATTATGATAATTGTACTCTTTGTGATCTCAGGTCGGATTTCAATCTCATAGGTCGGAATTTGACCTCGTTTTACGAGCTCATTGTACATCTCGTCGAAATCGTGAAGGTTGGAATTAATAGGAACATACGTGTATCAGAGAATGGTCCATTATGGCTCATTAGCACGACCCAAAATAACTCAAAGGGGACAACCCAAAAGGAGGAAACGTGGTGTGGAAAGAGTGCGTAAACAATGGTAACTGTCAATTAAATATCCCTGAATTTTAGGAACAACACGTATGCGAGATTGCAGGAGAAAATAGTGGAGAAAGTGGGCATGTTGGTTAGCTCAAAATTTGGCAATAAGGGAACAACTATAAGACTGAAAGACCCTATATATATATGAGAGATTAAGAAATAAAAAGAAATCAAGCTTTTTATGGGAGATAAACAGAAGATTAGTGTGAGTGAAAATAGACAAAAAATAGAAAGTTGAGGCAATTTATTTACAGTAATAAAAAAATCATAATTTTGATTTACGGTAATAAAAAAATCACAGTTCTGGTTTTGGTCACTAGTTCAAGACCGGAACATTGGCGCCCACCGTGGGGTAGGTAAAACTAGCATCCCTGTCCACATAAAATGATATAGCAATGAGTACCCCTGGAAATAATGGAGGAGATTCCCTCACCATGGAGTCAATCATGCAACATATTGAAAACTTACAGCATGAGGATGAAGCAATGCGGAAGCAGATGAATGACGAACATGCTCGGTGGCAAGAACATAAGGCGAGACATCGGGCCGAAGTGGAAGCAAAAAGTGAACACTTACGGAAGGAGACACTAGAATTCCGACAACGCTTAGAAGAATCACTACGTCAACAGGAGCAATTGCGAAAGTGCAACGAGGACTTGCACACGTGGATGAGAGATCGTGGTCATTTTCATGACCATAACATTGTGAATAGGTGCGTAGATCAAGAGGAAGGGCATCCCTTTGCCAGGAGAATAATGGAGGAGTTGATTCCCCCACATTTTATCATCCCAAAGTTCCATCGTTCTTTGGGGAGGGCGACCCTGAAGCCCATCTCAAAGCTTTCCGAGCTTAGATGTTGATTTTGGGAGGAAGTGACGTCATTCGTTGTAAAATGTTTGTAGGAACGCTCACTGGTACAACTCTCAAATGGTTTAGTAAACTCCCTTTAACATGGGCACGGCATGGAAAGTTGTTTCCCTTTAACATGGAAATTGGCTAGTTTAGCGCGCAGAGGAATGCTTCGGAAGTACATCAGCTCAAACAAACAGGAAGACGAAGATGGTCGGTCAGGACATGTGAAGCCAATGGGGGAGCCATATGAGACCTCGATTCTAGGCGATTTTAATACAATAACCGGAGGATTCGCAGGTGGAGGTCCAACAAGGTCGGCAAGAAAGCGTTACGCTAGAAATATCATGACGACAATCACTATAGAGGTAGTCACACCAACACCAATTCTCACCTTCTTTGGGCAGGACATGAAAGACGTATGTCCCCACAAGGATGATCCAGTAGTCCTATCAGTAATCATCATGGGAAGCAATGCACACCGAGTTCTAATTGATCAGGGAAGCTCGATAGATGTGATGTTCTAGGACGCGTTCGTAGGTCTGCAGGTTCCCCGATATCAGCTACAGCCTTTTGATGGAGTATTGGTAGGATTTTCAGGTGAACCAATAGAATTTCGAGGCCATGTAGACCTTCAAATGACCTTTACGGATGAGCATGCGACGAAAACAATTATGGTAAGGTATATAGTGGTAAATGCACCCTCTTCATACAACCTGTTACTTGGGAGGCCCTCTCTAACTAAATTAGGGATAGTGGTTTCTACTACCCACATGAAGATGAAATTCCCTATAGAAGGTGGGGTCGTCACCATGAAAGTCGATCAAAAAATCGCTCGCAAATGTTATGAGAACAGCCTGCATACACAAAGAACTTATACCATAGCTCAGATAAGTCCCGTCACAGATGGAGCAGTGGAGGTTGAGCTAGATCTGAGGTCCTCAGAGGAGCATCGTGGTCCGAAGTCGGTAGGAGATTTGAAGGAAGTAGAAATCTCCTTAAGGAGAAAAGTAAAAATCGATTCTAGTTTGGACCCACAAACTATAACATCCCGACCGGATATTACGAATTTAAATAATAAAATTAAGGATTAATAAATAAACCTCATTTATTGAAATATCATTTTCCCAAAAACACGGAAAATTTAAAACTTTATTACATTATAAAGTATCGTAAAACCTCTAATATACTCAATTATAAAATCCATGTTCAATCTCAAAATCTTGAAATATAAATTATTACAATTTATTTAAAAGCATAAAACATAAAAATTCTGATAAAATTCTCTTCCCTAAACTAACCCCACTCCGGCTCTATGCCTCACTAGATCCACCTGCAATATCATCTGCTCTCGTGCACCGTGTACACGATCATCGCCAAACACAAGCATATAGGGTGAGCTAATAGTTATATATATATATATATATATATATATATATATATATATATATATATGTGTGTGTGTGTGTGTGTGTGTGTGTGTGTGTAAACACACCAAAGGAATTTCATCCTTTGATTCAACATCACATGGTCACCACCATGTTACCCGTGTTCTACGTCTTCTGATGAGTGCCTCAAGATGTCTTGCTGCCACACCTACCAGCCACAAATAGTAGAGCACGTGCGAGGAAACCATGCTACGAACCACACTCCGTAATGCTAAGTGGAGTTCCCAATACGAATAACATTCGTAATGTACCAAGACTACCAAACTCGTCAGCTTAATACTGAGGAGGGCAATCTAACTAGACCCATTCGTACACTCACACAGGCAACACTCGCCAACCCGAGCCACAACTCAAGAGTTCCTCGTGTTCATTCCCCATCCCGAGCCACAACTCAAGAGATGCCATTCTGAGCCACAACTCAAGGAATGTCACATGCTTAACCCCTATTTCGAGCCACAAATTAAGGGATACGTTTCGATCCAAACCTTAAGGAACACTAGCAAGCCGACCTTTAAGGTATCACCAAAGCCTTATAGATAACGCACATCAAAGCAAGCAAACTTCATTTCTGCTGCAGCAATATCGCCTAGCGCTGCTCACGAGTCTCTAGGCGCAACAGGCTTCCAAACTGCCTGGCGGGGGACACGTGCCGCCAGGCGCCAAGGGCCTTGAACACACTAATGCTGCAAATATCGCTTGGTGGGGCCACCCTCACCGCTAGGCACACACTCTACAGGAGCCCACTATAATTGAAGCTATCACCTAGCGGTGTTGATTTTATCGCTAGTCGCTACACCAATACATGCACAATACTGGTTTTGCACACTTTAATAAGGTTCCAACACTTCATGTTTGCAATAACCTACATCCAGAATAATCCACTGGCCCCTTGCAGAAATCTATACAATGTTGTATCACCTATTATGCATAAATCCTTACCTACGTTATCATCAATCCTTACCTCGTAGGAACTCATAACACTCAAGAATAGCATGCATCGCTTGGCAACTACAAGTAGCACGCCAATCGATTTCTAGAAATTTTCCAGAAACACGAATATGATAGAATTCACAGAGGACATGCATCCAATTACATACATTTCATGCAATTTAGATGATACAAATATAAAGTAACGATTTTAGGTCTCCTAACTTGGAAATTCTTGCTTAAACTTGAATAGCGTTGATTCTTCCTTGCTCCCAATGGCTTGTCATAGTTCTTCTCCAATTTAGTCTATATGCTTCACTTATAGCACCAATTTCGTTCTGAATTCTCTCTCTCAAATTTGCAGAACAATGGCAGCCCTTCAATTTTCATTTTTTCCTCTTAATTTACCAATTACTAAACCATAATTGTGGATTAATGACCCAAAACGAAAATGGGTTTAGTGTTGGTGGTAATTGTCATTCAATGGACCATTATGAACTGTTTTTCAGCCCTTCTTGGCTTCTCCTTGGCCAACTAGGGTTCTTATGCCCTTTCACCTTCATACCAAAAGAAATTTTGGCAAAAAGAGAGTTCTTATGTCCTTTCAATACAACCAAGTACTCTCAACCACTTGAGCTAGTAATTTTCCATGTCACATCAATCAATAATAAATGCCATAAAGGCTCCTACTACCTGTATTTATTAATTAATTATTTCTTTAATTAATTAGAATGCATTCGGAGGACGAGGATAAGAATGCTTTCATGGGAACAAAGGCCAACTTCTATTACCGAGTAATGCCTTTTGACCTCAAGAATGCAGGTGTAACATACCAAAGGATGATGGATAGGATTCTACAACCCATGCTCGGGCGAAATGTGGAAGCCTACGTTGATGACATGGTAGTCCCGTCTACCAGTGGAGGAAGTCATGCAGATGATCTTCAAGAGCTATTTGACACTATCAATAAATATCAACTAAGTTTAAATCTTGAGAAGTGCGCTTTTGGTGTCAAAGCTGGGAAAGTCTTAGGGTTCATGATAACCGAGAGAGGAATAGAGGCCAACCCAAACAAATGTATGATGATTATAAATATGAAAAGTCCTAGATGTGTATGCGAGGTGCAACAACTAATAGGAAGAATGACAACATTAGCCAGATTCTTAGCGAAGGGTGGTGATAAAGGCCTTCTATACTTTCAATGCCTGCAGAAGAATAAAAAAATTTAGTGGACCCTAGAATGTGAGCGAGCTTTTGCAGAACTGAAGGAATATGTAAGTCGACCCCCAATACTTAGTCGACCAAAGGTCGGTCTTCCTTTACAAATTTATATAATAGTGATAGAGCAGCCGATTAGCTCTGTTCTCATGCAAGAAAAAGATGGGATACATCGACCATACTACTTTGTGGGTTGGTTAGTACATGGCGCGGAAAAAAGATATTCGACTTTGGAAAAAGCCACTCTAGCAATCGTGATTACAGTTCGGAAACTCTTACCCTATTTTCAATATTTTCAGGTAACACTAAAAATCGACCTCCCGATCAAACAAGTCCTCAAAATATTAGATATGATGGGTCGCCCATGAGTAAATTGGGCCCTAGAGCTCAGAGAATATGAAATCACGTACGAACCACAAGGTCCCATCAAAGCATAGTTACTTGTGGATTTTGTAGCTGAATTGACGCTACCTTCAACCAACGATGATAATGAGCATGGGCCGAAAGACATCATAGCTACGAGATGGCTTTTGTCCGTAGATGGTTCTTCAAATCAACGAGGGAATGAAGCTGGCACAGTTCTAGAAGGACTGAGAGGTGTCCTTGTTGAACAATCTCTGAAGTTCTCTTTTAAGACTAACAATAATTAGGATGAATACGAAGCCCTTGCTACTGGTATGTTGTTGGCTAAGGAAATGGGGGTTATGCACGTTACAATTAGAAGTGACTCATTACTAGTCACTAGACAAGTCAATGGTGATTTCGCCACCAGGGATCCTCAGTTGGCATGATATTTGGAATATATAAAGACCCTATCCAAAGCTTTTCTTTCCTTCGAGCTCACCCATGTTCCCCGGGAAGATAACAATCGGGCAGACCTATTGTCCAAGCTGGCCAATTGTACTAAACCAAGGCAACAAAGTCAACTATCAAGGAGATGTGAAATTCTCCAAGAATAGATACCTCAAGACGAGCTAGACTTTGACCATCTACGAGAGTACTAGGTCAGAAACATGGATAACGCCCATAAAAACCTACTTGGCTGATGGAGTGTTACCCACAGACTCCACAAAAGCCCAACACAATCAAACATAGTTCTTCTATATATACTTTATTGGATGGTCACCTCTTCCGTTTTGGCTTCTCTCGACCCATACTGACTTGCATAGATCACGCAAAATCTAAAAGAATCATGATTGAGTTACACAAGGGAATCTACGGTAGCCACGTCGGAGGATACACCCTGATGTTAAGGGTGCTCCGAGCAGGTTATTTCAGGCCCACAATGAAGAAGGACTATATGGAACATGTGTAGAAATGTGACCAATGTCAAAGGCCCTCCGACCAACACCGAGCTCCTCCTAAGGTTCTACACTCCATCAACGCTCCTTGGCCTTTTCATACATGGGGGATAGATATACTCGGACCGTTCCCATTAGCGACTCGTCAAATGAAATTTCTCATAGTCGTCATTGAGTATATGACGAAGTGGATAAAGGTTGAACTTGTGGCTTCTATCATAGCTACCAAAGTCGTGAAGTTCATATGGAAAAACATAATCTGTAGATTTGGTATACCTCATCATTTGATATCAGATAATGGAACTTAGTTCTTGAGCTCCCAAGTTGCAAAACTTTGTAATGAAGTGGGAATTAAACATAAATTTTTGTCAGTGGAGCATCCTCAGACAAACGGACAAGCTGAAGCAGCAAATAAAGTCATTCTAAGGGCACTCAAACGAAGAATAGTAATGACAAAAACATCTTGGCCAGAGGAGATACCTCGTATTCTTTGACACCACCCTACAGTCTATAACACAGGAAACACCCTTCAGTCTAGTATATGGGACAGACGCTCTCCTTCCTGTAGAACTCGAAAATTCCCTAGGAGAGATGACTACTATTCCAGAAGATGATGAGCAAGGTCTTCGCGAAAACTTAGATGTTCTAGAAGAAGTTTGTGAATTGGCTCAGATAACAAGCGAAGCCACAAAAAGACAGATAAAAAGACGATACAGAACAAAGGTGAAACTTCGTGACTTCAAAGAAAATGATCTGGTATTAAGGAGGGCTCACGCGATCGAGATAGAGGACAAACTCTTGCCAAAATGGGTAGGGTTGTTCCGAGTCCAAAAGGTCCTTCTCGGAGGAGCATACAAATTGGAGACGTTGAATGAAACGACCATTCTGAGGACATGGAACGCAACAAGCTTACGGTTCTATTTTAGCTAAATATTTGTCTCTACTACTTATTTTATTTCTTTCATTTTCAATTTATGATGTTAGAGAATTCATTTTTTAAATAATAAAACCCCACATTCTTTTTCCCTTCCAACATCATTGGGAGGGTTTTTTAACGAGGTGGGTTGTTCATAATTTGATGTGTTAACATTCATATTGATTTCAAGCTTATTTTTTTCGTCTTTTCTAAATCTCGGTTTGACCTCGCTACGCGCTTGGTAAAAACCTCAGTACTTTGAGGGCTATCTCAGTCCTTACGCGTTTGGTAAAAACCTCAGTACGTTGAGGACTATCTTGGTCCGACCTTGTTACGCGCTTGGTAAAAACCTTAGTACGCTGAGGGTTCTCTCGGTCCGACCTCGTTATGTGCTTGGTAAAAACCTCAATACGCTGAGGGCTGTCTCGGTCCAACCTCGCTACGCACTTGGTAAAAACCTCAGTACGTTGAGGGTTGTCTCAGTCCAACCTCGCTATGTGCTTGGTAAAAACCTCAGTACGTTGAGGGCTATCTCGATCTGACCTTGTTACGCGCTTGGTGAAAAACTCAGTACGCTGAGGGTATCTCGGTCCGACCTTGCTACGCACTTGGTAAAAATCTCGGTACGCTGAGGGCTATCTCGGTCCGACCTCACTACGCAATTGGTAAAAACCTTAGTACGCTGAGGGCTATCTCGGTCCGACCTCGCTACGCGCTTGGTGAAAACCTCAGTACGTTGAGGGCTATCTTGGTTCGATCTCATATATAGGTTTTGTATGTTTAGTTAAGTCTTAATATTCTATAAGTTTATTTCTCTAGTATTTTCCTACATTTCTAAGGGTCACTTCGGCCCAATCTCATAAATGGAATTCATATGTGTTTAGTTAAGTCCTAATATTCTATAAGTTTGTTTCTCTGGTATTTTCCTACATTTTTTAGGGTCACCTCGACCCGATCTCATAAATGGAATTCATTATGTTTAATTAAGTCTTGATATTCTATAAGTTTTGTTTTTTTCGGAGGGTCACCTCGACTCGATCTCATATAGGGATTTCGTTGTAAGTTTAGTTAAGCCTTAATATTCTATAAGTTTGTTCCTATAGTTAAGAACTCGTCCCGTTTTGTTTAATCAACTTAGAGATCCTTTCTCTAAGTTATGAATATCATAGTTTCGTTTTACGAAGCACACAAAGAAGCAAGCAAGGAAGGAAGTGGATCAACCTTAATCAAACGACAAAATATTACAAATGTTCAAAATATTTAGAAGATCAACTAAAGCTACAGAATCAACTAAAGTTATCATAAGGAATGCAAACGAATTATCAAAGCCATTACAAATACTCCTCTACTCATCAGCTATTTCTATTAGTTGACCATCCACCACCTCTTTAGTAATGTTAGCATTCGAGATATCGGTGTCAGGGTAGAGCACTTTCACTTGATCCAAAGCCAGTTGGAAGCCTTGATTAAGAGTAGCACAAAGTTGATCAGTTAACTCCTCTTTCTCGTTCTCTAAGTTCTGACACTTGACTATCAATTCTTGCACTTGAGTCTCATAAGTCTCAACCTTTGGGGTCAGCTCATCAACTTTGATCTTCAAAGAGGTCAATTCAGTTTCCTTGTCCTTCAACTTGGTTTCCTTATCCTTCAAAGTTTGGCGAACTTTTGTAAGCTCGGCAGCTTCAAATCGAACCTGTATCATTTCTTTCTTGGTTGCCTCCAAATCAATCACCAATTTTGATTCCCTTAACTCTGACGCCTCTAGACGATCAACCAAAATGAGTGAAGAAGCTTTGGCTCGATGTAAATAATGCAATAATCTTCGTTTTCTGAGCTCATTGTATGGTCAAACATCTCATCGAAGTTGTCAAGGTCGGAATTAATAGGAAAATACGTGTATCGGAGGATGGTCCATTATGGCCCATTAGCACGACACAAAATAACCCAAAAGGGACAACCTAAAAGGAGGAAACATGGTGCAGAAAGAGTGCGTAAACAATGGTAACTGCCAATTAAATATCCCTGAATTTTAGGAACAACACGTATGCGAGATTGCAGGAGAAAATAGTAGAGAAAGTGGGCATTTTGGTTAGCTGAAAATTTGGTAGTAAGGGAACTGCTATGAGACTGAAAGGCACTATATATATATATATATATATGAGAGATTAAGGAATAAAAAGAAATCAAGCTTTTTATGGGAGATAAACAGAAGATTAGTGTGAGTGAAAATAGACAAAAAATAGAAAGTTGAGGCAATTTATTTACAGTAATAAAAAAATCATAATTCTGATTTTGGTCACTAGTTCAAGACCGGAATAATAATTATTATACATGTTAATATATATATATATATATATATATATATATATATATATATATAT
>Ga0209589_1012781_pt1 | contig 11242 bp, 9 predicted proteins | sample CowpeawhiteBW_FD_187525 | JGI IMG/M metagenome (GOLD analysis project Ga0209589, IMG submission 187525) | Root nodule microbial communities of legume samples collected from California USA - Cow pea white BW (SPAdes) (version 2) | ecosystem: Host-associated > Plants > Roots > Nodule | place: USA...
CTTTTATATTTTTTTGAAATATTTTTTAATTTTATCAACTAAGTTCATCAATGTTGTAGTTTGCAAATTTAATAAATGTTTTGGTTCACATGAAATTTTATTTGGTATTCTAATATAAAATATAAACAATTATAATTTATTTTATTGTATTTGGCATCGAAGAAAATCCTCCTAATATTGAATATTTCATAATATTATGTTTTCTTTATCGTAATTTTTTTTCTTTTATAAAAATTAATATTGAAGTAGTTAGAACATGGATACGGGTATGGGTACGAGATTATACCCGTTATCCGGTGGGGATGGGGATGGGAAAAAAGTTTGATACCCGTTGAGTTTGGGTTTGGGTATGGGGATGAATTTTTTATGCGGGGATGGGTATGGGATAGTGAAACCCATCCCCGCCCCGTTGCCATCCCTAGTTATTACTTTAAGTAGGCATATTTCGTTGCCACAATAACAACATGGTTTTCATTCCTTATATTTTGTATTTTAGTTTTTTTTTTTTTAATTATTGACATTAACTTTTTTTTCTTAATCTGAATTCACCTGATTTGATAGGTTTCAGCTCTCAAGCCAAGGTTTCAATGGGGTAAAATAGTCTAGTCCACTTCAATTCCAATATTTACCAAATATTCATAGCCTCACGTACTATGTTTAGTTTAAGAAGAAGAAAAAAGAACAAGAGATGGCTTTTCTGAAGTTATTTAGTAAAAAAAATGAAAGAAAGTAAAGTTAAATATGCCTGTGAAACATTATCCATACCCTTTTGTACGAAAAGTATACGCATAAGTAAGGCTGTTTTAGGTATTTAATGATTAAACTGTCTTCTTCCTCCCCTACTTTACGTTTTGCAAAGATTTTAAATTTAGGGCGTAACCTTTTTTTTTTTTTCTCATTTCTATTTTCTAAGGAATCAATCGAAACAAAGGAAAAAATAATGGTTTTATCATATTTCCTCCTTCCTATTCGGTGAAGAAATATTTAAACTAAATAAAAATCAAGTATAACATAAAGACATTCATTAAATGTCATTACTTGTTGTCGAAATGAAATTCTAAATCTAATTAGAGAACACCCATAACTTTTATAATGCTGCATGTAAATTTTCTTCTGATTTAAAGAACAACCAGGTCAGATCCAACTTTCGTTCTTTTAACCCATGACTTAATCAAAATGGCTAAATTGAAAAAAAAGGGGGAAACCTAACTTTCACCTCTCAACTCAATCCAACTTATTAATTTTTGTTCTGTTCAATTTTTATTTTGTCAAGCTGATCAGGTGTTCAACTCTAACTAAAATATCATTAATTCTCTTTTTACGTATTTCCTATTTAATAATGACTATATAATGTAGCACAAAGAATGAGATTAAATAAGATTGTTCTAGTCTGAATGGAATAACATTTTACTTCAATCAAAGTATTCATTAACCTGCATGCATTAACAATTAATATCAATATAGTAGAATGGAAGCAATAATAAGAGTAAAAAAAATTACCAACCCGAATCCCTCACCCCGTCGACTACTGTGCCACTAACCTGATCCAGCTGGAAATAATTAGCAAATAATGGAAGGTGAAAACAATAGTTCATGCTTCCTACATGGTAAACACTGAAAAGAAATAGCAGTGAACTAAGCGCAACACAGAAACATACTACTGTTTTGTGTCTATGCGAGACCCAGAATATTGATATTCTCATACCGGATGAAACCAATAAAGAAATGAACTTCTAATATAATCAATATGTGTTCTATGGGAAAAATCAATAAATTAATAATCAATGTCTAAATGAATTTTCCATGTTACAGAAAATTACAAATTGTATTGACAACAGATGGGTCAGGAGAAATGAGAATTATACAGCTTTCTATTATCCATCATCATCATCAGTAAAGCTTACTCTGTTTGTTGTCCCTCTTAAGCTGAACCTTTAATTTCTTACCACCTAATTGGCAACCGTTCATCATACTAATGGCAGATTGAGCAGCTTCTGGAGTATCGTAACTAACAAACCCTGCAAACGGGAGCTAATAAGATACAAGCTCCACCCAAAACTCATCAAATTCATTAACAGGCCTAACAGTCTTACCAAAACATTTGCTTACACCAGTCGCTTTATCAACAAAAATTTTAGCACTCAAAACTCTACCAAACTGCTGAAATGCATCTGCCAGCTCTTGATCTCCGTATTCTTGAGGAATGTGATAAATAAATAAATTGGCACCGGGTGGTCCTAAGAAAATTTGAAATAATGAAAATAAATTCAATTATCAAGGGAACTAACATTTCCCGCTCTAAGGAAAGACATAAGGAAAAGGCCTATCATATGTTCATACAAATGCATGCATGTTATGTACACACAACGTGCACAACAAAAAAATATAGATAATAACAACCTTCAATCTGACCATTGGAACTTTTGCTGGCACCTGAAGATGAGTAGTTGCTATTCCCACCTCCAGGTGAAACAGAACCAAGAGAACTACTCACTGGCCTCGGACTTGCCATTCCTCTGGGATATACCATTGGATGCTGTATACCTGGCATGGCAGGATATGAGCCCATGTAACTTGCAGGAGGGGCAGGATAATTTCTAGGGTTCATACTGTGACCAAGTTCAGGCCTCACTGCATTTACTTGGTTCATGTTCATATTATGAAAACCTGGTTGATTCTGCATTGGTGGAAAACGGTATGGCATGAGCCCATAACCCCCAGGAGCCTATTAAGAAAACATGATTATTCAAACAAATACCTTCATCAAGATGTTAGGCATGGCAAATAGCAAACATTAATTCATAAATGTAATAATATCAGATAAGGCATTGTGATTAAACTGAAGAAAGCTCACTGGGGGAAAAATGAACATATTCTACTAGCGCATTGCAACAAAACTAACCTGATAACCATATCCATTATATGGAGGAACATAACCCATTGGCACGGCTCCATATAATGAGGGTTGTTGAGGATCAGCATGAGGCATGTTAGCAACTTGGGACTGCGCTTTTTGAGCCCTTCGAGTTTGTCTTTCCTTTTCAGTATCTGCCCATTTAACAACCAAAGGAACACTTGAACCCTGCAGAAGGAAAAATAATCATCACATTCCAATTGTCTGAATTCATTTAATTCAGTTAGCCATTTCATTGACAATTTTCACCATGTATGAGTAGCAAAAATATCAACCACTAAGGAAGAAAAGTTCTATTGTTTGTGGTAACATGGTAAAATATAATTAGGTTCTAAATGAAGATAATATTTCATTAGTCAACGTCTGAAACATTAGTGGCGGTGGAGTGGAAATGTAAATTTGAAGTACATCATATGCCAATTAGTTCTGAATGAATGAAATGCACGTATAGCTCCACCACAATGCTAGTTTGCAAGTGTGTTAGCTTCTTCTGTATATTTATCACGTCATACGTGTGATTGCATATGAGCACAAGTGTGTTTCTATATAACAATCCCAAGTTTCAGCTACATTCAGATAGGACTCTTTTAATGCAAACATATAGCAAGCCTAACAGGCCAGGGCTTGAATTTTCTGATTTGCCAAGCTTGAATTCTGTCCAACCCCATCATATAAACATCGAGTCAACCTAAGCCTACAAATTATCTTACACAAACTAAATGTAGGCTTGTTTCCCTTTCATAAAATTGCTGGGCCCAAAACCAGCTCTACACTACTAAATCAAGAGAAGGGACAAAAAAATAGAATAATAAACCAAGTACTGGGCTCCAGCAGCAAAATTTGAGACACATAATTAAATGTTCACATTCCTCACCAACAGGATTTTGTGGCTAGAAGCTGCTTGAAGGGTGCTGCAATAACCATTTAACACTAAAATTGTAACTTAGTTTTAGAGCATGCATTTTTCCATTTTACGACATTAGGAACAACAAATATGCTCATGAATCTAAAACAGCTCCCAATGAGAAGAATGACTAATAATGTCCAATCCATTAAGCTGAATATTAGTCAGTTCTAATTTACAATTTAGCCGACAGTATGGGCAAAATTGAAATACTGTCTCCAAATTGGACATTATCATCAATTAACTGACCATATAGTTGCATTCACAAGGTGCATTAAATCAATTTCTCACGTTCCCTACATAACTATCACATAGTAATCAACGAAAAATGCCTAAACACTCATAATATTACACACGTGTTCCACTAGTACCAGTAACCAAATCAATAAATACTGTGAAATATTCATGTGATGGTTTTAACAAACCCCAACCTCCATTGTATGCTTTCCATTGATGGCCTCAAGAGCAGCTACGGCCTGTTCTTTGGTTTCATACTTCAAAAATGCACACCCTACACAAAGGAATACAGCTACAATAAAGCTTTGCTATTAAGAAGCACCAAATCCCAAAAGGAACAAAGGATAGCTTCATCTGTAACATTAGGCACCTTTACTTGTCTGCTGGGAACCTCTTAAAATCTGTAAATCCTTTATGTTTCCATACTTTGAGAAAAGATCCGAGACCTCATCTTCAGAAATATTCTTTGGAAGCATGCCAATAAAGAGTTTGTGTTCTGGACACAGATAACAGAATATTATTTATGGAGACACTATACTCGTCTACATAGTGCATAACAAAGGAGTTGCGGAACAAAATATTTGACTACAACATGAAGATATATCAAACCTAATCTTTCCAATTCGCCATCAGCATACTTCACTTGCAACGGACTGGAAGCCTGAATTGGACACAAGAAATAGGATGCTTACCAATCAGAAGGAGAATAGTATTATCGTCAGATCGTAGTAACTAAAGTAAAAATGTCATTTGTCATCAATTGCACTCGTGCGGCCAGTCAAAAATTCAAATATTTTAAATTTGATTCAGCTTGTAATGCATGTTTCAATCGCAACAATCTGGACCAAGAATTAAACAGAATAGTAGATACCCAGCCTGGATGCCTAAGCAACCAACTGAAAGTGGAAGGACCTTTGCCCATTAAAAATATCAAAGATGCATAAAAGCATGTTTTCTAAAAGACATCATTGACAATTCATTAACACTTACTTTTACCTTTTCAGTTTACAGAAAAACAACAAACATGGACTCGCAAATAATGAACACGTATTGCTCACCGGACCGCAACTTTGAAAACAAATTTGACCTGTGTGCATATAATCTCAGAACAACTATAAATAATTACACGACTGACTCCAACTTCTAGTTGCAAAGTGCAAACCTTTCGACGACCAATCTTCCCTACGCTTAAATCAGTTTAACGGGCATGTATTTCATAATGATAAAAATAAATTATAAAAAAAATCTTATTTAGATTTCTATTCGATCTCTCAAAGTTAGCATAGATTGAGGCCTACCCTAATAATATTAGGTGTTTAGTTAAACCGTGATAGTGTGCGTAGGATGCCCAAATATCAAACATAGCAAGTGCTAGATAAATAGATAGATACAAATTGCTAAAAATAGAGAGATGTAGTGGGCAAATCAAGAGGTGGTGGTCAGCATCAGCGACTTTTATAGAAGCAGCCACTTATTCCACACTAGGATTCAAATTCCATGCCATCAAAACATTCCACTGTGAACACTCTCAAAGAGCAGACAACAAGAAGAAGAGGAAAAACGAAGATGCTCGGTGGAAGCCCACTCACCCCAGGCAGCGTTTTCTTGTTGTGACAGGCATTGACCGCCTTATCCGCTTCTTCCCTGGACGGACAAATCAGAAAGCAGCATCCTGCGAGCAAACAAACACAAATCCGAAGCATGCGACCACGCACATTTGAATTTGAACTGAAATTGGAGTTTGGGACGGTTACTACCTCGGGAGGCACGAGAAACTTTGTCTCTGATGATGTTGACCTCGTCAACCAACGCGAACTCCTTGAACATTGCAAGCACTTCATCCTCCGTCATGCGCTTCGGCACTTGACCTACGAACAGCTTCACACTCTCCTCGCTACTCGATTTACTCTCTTCCTTCACCTCCGCCATTAATGACAGCCACAACCACCACCAATCTCTCTCTCTCTCTCTCTGGTTTTCTCCGAGTAACACTCTCTCTTGCTTCTCTTCTTCCGCTACGCTTCTTTCTCCAAAACCTTGGCGTGTAGCTTCGAAAATTTGGGCGCCTGTGCCTCTACGTGTCGTGTGATTTGGTTTGGATTGGAGTGGTCGCAGGGAAATAGCAACAGCAATTGCAATAGGAATAGCAAACGCGAACTTAGATCTTCCATAATATTATTATTATTATTATTATTAATAAATAATAGTTATTTTGAAATTAGAAAATAAAATACGATGGCATTGTTAAGAGTGAATAATGGTTTGAGTAAGGGCTGGAATGTGGAGAATTTTACGAAGATGCCACGAGGTACAGCTGTTGATGAAGTGGGCTTGTTGGTTCGTGGTGGTGGTGGTAGTGGCGTAGTGGGTGCTGCTGGTGGGGTGGGTGCCCTTCATTCTTCAATCTTTATTCTCACTCAACTTATTAATCAAACTTCTAATCTAATCATTTAATCTAATCCAAATGCTAATCATTTTCTTCCTAATAATAATACCACTCTCCAAACAATCACGTGAATAACAATAATAATAATACACCGTGTTATCGCCTAATGTATAGGTTTTTGTGTAGCGGAATAAAGGGATCGGATAAATTGATAATAGATCAAATACAAAATTTATTTTTCAATACTTTTAACTCTTATAGATTAATTAACAACAGTTTTTTTTTTTCAGTTTAACAGAATCTTTTAGTGAAATGTTGCTATTTCTTTGTGATATAATATATCCTGTAAAATATTTACTTATAGTATACGTATGTTAAATAGTGTTTTCAAATTTTTTGTCGGGTTAGACCTATTTTTTTAAATAGGTCAAAACAATGTTGGAATCGTTTTCATCTGATCTTAAGAAATTAAAAATGTAATTTTAACTTTAAATTTAGAGAAAAAATAAAAAACAAATTCAGTCATGAAGTTTATTTCAACCTATATATAAAAGTTTGATGTGTAAAATAAAAAATGTATTATTTTATTTGTTTTAATTATAATCATTACTTCTAAAAACATAACTTCACTTAAATCTATTTGAACTGCGGAGTAAATTAAATTAAAATTATTTGGTTCAAATTATTGTTTTTTTAATCTAACTCAGCCTATTTAAATAATATGATTTTACTATGGGACCATCACTTTTATCTTCTCTCCTATCTAATTCGTCACAGGTAGCAATTCAAATTTTATCTTCCACACTATTTTCATATTTTCTTCCTTATTTTCGTTTTTATCAAATAAGGAGTAGAAGTTCCAAACTTTGTTGAAGCCAATTGATGATGAATCCCATAATATAAAACAAACTAATTAAATTGTTGTTATAAAGTCTATAGTTTCAACTATAGACTTAAAATTGTTTTTTTTTTCATTTGTTTTAATATTTCATGATTTAATTTAATGCTACAAAGTATCTTACTTTAGCCATATTTATTACATTTCAGATAACCATTTAATGATATAAGCGTAATAAATATAAAATCCTACTAAACAAACAGTTACTTATTCATTAACAAAATGTTTTTTTATCTTATATTAGTATAAAATAAAAACTAATTTGCACAAATTAAATAAAACTTCAAAATTACAAAACTAACTTTTAATAAATAAAAAAATAGCCTAATCATAACTGGATTAATTCAATATAAATTAATCAACTTTTTAAAACTTAAATCAACAAACCCAATTAAATACACTCAAGTAAAACTTAGTTTTACTTTAAACTCTCACCAATCCAACTCCTAAACATGGCCACTACACAATAAAATATTAAATTCTCATATTCCTCTCAATATATCTTAATATGGTGTTTGAATTTTGAAAATCGCTATAGACAAAATTGTCTATCCATATCAAGCTCCGTTAATTACACGTTATTCCTTTATAAATTAATAATATAATTTAGTTTAAAACGAGTTCGGCAGAATTAGAAAATGTCCCATCAAGCAGTTACCTTTTCTTATTTCAGAAATCAAATTTAGTTGCAGATTAAGGTGGTTAATGAGACAAGATAATGATAAATACTCCCATTGTTTCATAATTCCTTGAAAAATAAAGAAAAGAAAGCAACAAAAGAACAAAACTACAACATCATAACTCCTACAAAATATGCTAGTTGGAACACAGACGTTGGAACCTGTCTTGTCAAGAAACTCATAACTTTGCTAAAAAAATGCACACAACAATTCCTTTCTGCAATGAATGAGTATTTAGAAATGTAAAGTACACTGAACACTTTGCAAATTTTACTAATCATGAGCTGCAGCTGAACTTTGTCATTTTCATGCCAAACCTGTTTCTCCAAAAGAGAATTATAAAGTGGTAGACCAGTTTCATAAGGCCCTATTCTACCACACATCTATATGTACTTGCTGTTCTTTTGCTTTCTAAGATTTCAAATTTCACTCCTTTGTAATTTATTTATTAAATTATTACTAGCATAGATCATGTTTTTTACTAATCTCATTTTGAGGAAAGTTATGAACCTAAGAATCAAGACAAAATGTTTACTTGTAGTAATTTCAACATAACTATAACTTGAATCAGTGAAAATTACTATAAAACCAGATGACTTTTATTTTGTTGTGAGGTAAGGCAAATTAACAGCAATGACAGTTTCTTTCTTTTTTGTTTTTAATTTTTTCATGTGATTTTTTTAAAAAATTTTAGTATTAAATTGTAAATATTAACCACTCAAACAACTTACTATTTGAATCCATATCATATTGTGAGATGTAGTTATAACAATTGGGAAGACTATATTCAATTAATATTAGTCATAAACTCTAAATGAATAATAGTCAACATGAAAAAAATAAGTTGGTAATAATAATGTTTGAAACGTGGATAACAATAGCAATTGAAATGATTAACTTATTTAAGTATCAACAATATGAAAAGTAGTTAACCAAAGTAATGAAAGAAAATTGTTTAAAAAATTATTTTAATGGCCCAAAAAAGTATAAGTATAAATTAGTTGTGAAAAGTAAGTTAAACATGTTTTTAAATTGTCTCAAAACCAAAATGCACGAACACTAAAAAAATCACATTATTATTCAAGGGAACATAAACGATAAATTTAATTTTCTCTTGCACATGCTATGCTAATATATTTTTTTTATGCTTAAACTATACAGAAATTAGATTGTTAAATCATGTCAAACAGAAAAAAAAAATCTAAGGTTTTTGGGTAAGACATTGTCTTGTCCTCATAATTTAGACAATGTTAATCACAGAATTATTGGAATTATATTGGACGCTACATAACACCATGAATATCATTATTATTGAGATTATGTGCAGAAGAAACTAGACAGTACTATTGGTTTAATTGGTGAGTCAGAGGTCTCTTTTTCCCTTACCCTGGCTATTGAGAGAAAATTACACGTAATAATAGCATTGCTAATCACTACGGCCGAAACCAGACTAAAGAAAGAAACTTCCTTAAAATCAAATGAGTTGGTTGCAACCAAAATTCCAATCAGGAATGCCTTACACGTTATACCTAACAGTATGTATCTTGTCAAGTTTCTCCAAAAATGTACTTACTGACCAAAATCCTCAACAATTAAATAGCCTTGAATACAAAACAAGGACAGGAAGTAAAAGCAAACACTACTTCAGAGAGGAGAAAAATCATCTAAAGATCCAAACCATCCATGCAAAAAACAACCAATATTCAATATCCTTTTGTTGATACAATGGTGGTGGTAAGGGAGAAGAAAGTACAACAATCCTGAGTCTCTCTAACTGGTCAGGACCACAATGCAGTAAATGGGGAAAGAAAAAAAAATGCATGACAACTGCATGCTAGAGAAATGAATCTCATAATATTCATTGCGTTATTGCAGGTCAAAAATGTAATCTGACTCACGGGGGAATGCACTTCAAATGACTGGACAAATAATGAGAAACAAAAAAGAATTTCCCAAATTGGGAGGGGTTTTGTTTGCAAAGGTATTATTCTTCAGCATTTCATTAATTGTAGTGGTTAGTTGGTGTGGCACTAGCTACCAGTGGAGATTTTTGTCACTAGATTGCCTTCAATCCAGCGAGTTTCCTTAACTCCTCGCACAGTATAAATGTAATAGTGGTTTGTGGCCCTAATCTTGCAAAAATTGCAAAGCCCCTGAGACAAAAGTTACAGCTTAAGTAAACTAATATACAAACAGTTGTGATTTGTGAAAATTTTCAGTAAGTCATTGATCATAGAAGATTATTGATGATGTGAAAAAAAGCTAAGGAACAAGAATCATGCTGACCAACATAAACTCACCCTTTGTAAAGTCCCATGGGACCCTCACTGAGCAGTACCTGTTACCACATAAGAAATGCATCATATAAACAACAGTAATTTTATAGTGAATGCAGTTATGCAGACATGAATTGCATCATATTCATAGATGGGGCTTATGGAAGCCATTTCTTTATTACTATTACAAACTACTGTAGTAAACAATTTCATCCGACTTTGATTCTCTAAATTCATTCAGAGAGATTTGATTTAGGGCTTCTTCCTTTTTGTTGTTAAGTATCTTTCACTCTTTCGTGGATAATATTCTTCATTATAGACACAGGAGGGAGGCCAAGAATTTTCTAATCCAAAATACAATGCAATCATTCTTCTTGAACCTTTCAGGTGTTATTACATAAGCAGCCAGCACACATTTTTTCTCATAAAAAAGAATCAGGACAAGCTAGACTTGATTTCATGAATGCATGAAAGTAACATAGAACATAGAACAGCACCAAATTATCAACTAAAGTCAACCTTTCACTGGATTCACAATATGTTAACCAAAGAAATCATCGTTAAAAAGTGTTTACTGAAGGTAGCAATAGTATAAACTTACAACATCTGTATAAACCTCACAGGAACGAAGTTATTAGAAGACTAAATATGCCCAGTCCAATGAACAAATTGATTTAAAGGTCAATTAAAGATTTTAAATGCACAACTATGGCCTCAACTACGGAATTTTTCTTTTCTTTTTACAAGTTCCACCAAAGAAAATTAAAAACATCTTGTTTCGTCAAATCCCTTTAGTCCATCAAACCTGGTACTGGATGTTAGTGATGCCTTAATTTCTTGGAAATGTAAGAAGCAAGATCGTGTTTCTAAATCTTCTACTGAGGCTGAATATCGTTCAATGTCAGCTGCTTGTGCTGAAGTTATATGGTTACGTAGTCTTTTGGACC
>Ga0209589_1012783_pt1 | contig 11240 bp, 7 predicted proteins | sample CowpeawhiteBW_FD_187525 | JGI IMG/M metagenome (GOLD analysis project Ga0209589, IMG submission 187525) | Root nodule microbial communities of legume samples collected from California USA - Cow pea white BW (SPAdes) (version 2) | ecosystem: Host-associated > Plants > Roots > Nodule | place: USA...
TTTATTTCATTGTACTTTTTTTTTTTTTTTTCATTTCCATCCTATTAAAAGAATTTAATCTAGTTTTTCTTTTTAAGACGAGTTAGTATATTATGTTCATCTAATCCATTAAAAACTTGACTAACCATTATAATAGAAAACAAAATTTATTATCGGATTTTTAAATTTTAATGATGTAACGAATCCCTTGATAAAGTTATTATCAATAAATTATAACTTTTATTATTTTTAATAACATATTTCTTGATAAAATTAGTTGGTAAAATTTATTAATATTTTATAATTTTTATTATAGTTTTATCAGTAAATTTTCTCGGAGTTCTTGTTTTAAACTTGGATTATTTTAATGTATAATTTGTCACTAGTCGAATTTCTTTTAAAATCTTCTGTAATTCATTAACAATTTTGATTTACAAACAAGTTTTTATGATGTTATGTAAACATAAATCCGATACTTTAGTGAACTCAATGTGGCTTTAGGAAATTTTATTTTTTTTAAATATTCATAATTTCTTCAAATATAAAAAACTCAAATATACTTTTAAAACAGATATGAATTACAGATGACCAGTATGTGTCAATTCCATTGTAGTAATCCTCAGGTCACTGTCACCTGTATCATGCGCCAACGCAATGTTTCCAATTTGTACATAATATTTTAAAAAAATATTATATTTATAAAACAAAATCATAAGTGATCTGTTATTTATTTTTCTCAACAAAAATAAAATACAAACTAAAAATTGTCATGTCATGTGCACTAATAATCAATGTGCACATCATAAGACGACTTTTTTTACTTTTGTATGTACAAAGTCTGCCCCAAAATTCAAAAATCTTCATAAGTTTCATCTAAATTAAAAGCTGAACGGTGTCTGATTCAAAAGGAGACATGTTTGGTCAGGAAGATTGAGGTAGTCTTCATTTTCAAGCTTTGAACATGTCGACGCAGGTTTCCTTTGAAAGTCCTCTGTTCCAGAACTTTTCATAGTATTCTCTGTATGTGAAGTCTTTGTATTGCGCAGGATGATCGTCGTCGACGAGTTGAGGTGCTGGTTTTATGGTTGCATCAGGTGAAGGACAGTAGAATGTGGGAATGGACATTCTTTCCTTCTCACAATTCACCAATGCTCTATGCAACACACTCTTGTACCTGTCGTTGCTTATCACCTTTTCCAAAACGCACCAACATCACGTAAGTAGTTATAATCACACAAAAATGTCTACTTCTAGAAACATACCAAAATTTCATCCCTCTTGCCACATTCTTTGACATTCAATTACAACATGACTCGGTCTATGTTTCGTCATAATACTAATAACTGTGATGATACATTGGTACAAGGTATAAGTCATTGATATTACTCTCAACCCAAAACTTTAAGACAATAGGATTATGGATCTTTATTTTTATACAGTACTCTACATTTTCATTTTTAGTCAATGTGAAACTTAGTCTCACACTTGGATTCCCGATCGTCTGTAAATTCAACCTCTTTCCCTGGACACAAAGTCTAATCCACATATAACGAATTGATACTACTTTTAATCCAAAATCTTAAAAGAATGGATTTATAAATCTTTATTCTTATATTATTTTCAATTTTTTCATTTTTACTCGATATAAAACTTAAACTCACACTTAGATTCTCTTCTCTTAGTACCTGAATTTGGTCTCCAATGTTGACTATGAAGGTGTTGGGAACAGGATTGACGGATAACCAGTTGCCTTCATAGAGGACTTGCAAGCCAGGGACCTCATTCTGGAGCAGAATAGTGATGGCGTTTGGATCAGCATGAGGTGGCAACCCATATGTTAACTCTGGTTCAGGACATGGAGGGTAGTAATTCACAGCCATGTGCTGCCCATGTTTCCCCAGTGCTTTCTCTATGTAATCTCTCTCCAACCCCAAACTCTCTGATATTCCCTCAAGCAACTTCAACGATAAGCCCCTCATTTTTCTACTGTACTCACCAACATCTTCCCTGAAACAACACCCTTCTCAGGTTAAGAAAACAATCACCTTCAAAATCATACTTTTCGCCTAATTTTACAGAGAATATGCTGCAGTTTGTTATTAGACCTGAAAGATGGAGGATTGGAAGGCCATTCCAGAATGTAATCCTCAAGGGGGTGGCAGTGAAGTCTCAAGAAGTCTCTCCAGTTTGAAACTTTCTCGGTCTTCACATTGAAACTGGTGGAAAGCCTCGTTGTCTTGGAAGGGTCGTCGGAGTAATTCTTCAGCCTCTCACTCTCCGGCAACCCAAAGAACTCCTTCGACACGTTCTCCATCTTCCTCACCACCTCCTCCGGAATCCCGTGATTCACAATCTTCAAAACAATTAATGAATCAAAGATCAACAAAATAATAACAACAATTGTATATATAAAGATGTAGTTTGGTATACTTGAAAGAAGCCATAGTGTTGGCAAGCATGTGCAATGTGTTTGATGATTGTGGAACGATTGGGACCGTCGAAGTCATGGAGGTCGATGATCGGAATGGACGGCGAGGAAGAGTGAAGCTGGTGAAGGTTTGGACGGTCAGCAAGGGGTCTGATGAAGTTGGAGGGAACACGATCGATGGTGGAGACTAGGTCGGTTAAGAGTGGCTTTGTGGGTACGGTGGTGGTGGTGGTGGTGGCCATTGCTATGCTATGTTTGGTTTGGTTCTATCGCTTTGGACATGACAACTGATTGGGTTGGCACCTGAATTTATAATATTGGCCTAATCAATCTATCTTCATGCCTACGTCGAATGCATGACTCCATCGCCAAACACCTTTATGACGTCATTTTAAAAAAAAATTGTATGAAATATAATGTCCGAGGTCTCACGTGGATAGATATAAACAAATTTATACATACAGATCTTATTTTATAATCAATTTGGTCTACATGAGTTGAGTTATATTTAAAATTTATATGAAAATTACCTAAAATATATATTTTTCTTTTTAAAAAATTTTATCTCATTATTATTGAATCATTTATTAATATTTAATAAACTCATTAATATTTGATAGAGGATTTTGTTTTTTTTTATTCTATAAATACCCTACTTAAACAGGTATTATGTGAATCTGAAAAAAAAAAAACAAGGTTATTGAATAACTTCTTCTATATAGCAATTAACATTACATATTCTGTAAAATAAAATATCATATACGACACGGCAATTTATATAAATGACAAGACTACAAAAACGTAAGGGAAGGATCAGTGATTCTTTTATAAAAAAGAGGCAAAAAGTAATATAAGAATACAGCACATGACAGAATTAAGTTGTAATTATTAGATAAACAAATTAAAGATGAAAGAGAAAAAACTTCTAAGCGTGTTGTACACTTAATATTCTTTTAGGCTTAATTTTACTCTTGATCATCTAGTTTCTTTGCAAAATTTAATTAGAACTATAACTTTTATTTGGTGTAATTAAGTTTTTTAGTTTTTAAAAATAATCTAATTAAGTTTTTTTTTTTTTTTTTATAGTTAGACTGAGTCTAAACATGTTACAGGTTGTGTTGTGTTATTATTGTGCTTGAATATTATTGTGTTACGTGTTCGTACAGTATCATACGTGTTAAATGATATTATTTTTGTTTTGTATTCAAAATAGTTTACATATTTAATATTTTAATTCAATTTAATTCCATTTCAATAAAATAATATTGTTCTCTTTAAAATAAGATCGAATTATTAATTAAATTTAATCACAATTTATAAATATATATTAATTTTTTTTTATAATTTATTTATTAAATCGCTCTGCCTAAGTCTTCAAATTTTATACATCTTTAATTTCAATAAAATTGTTTCCATTTTAAACATATGTAGAACGTGTATATTCTTTACATGCTACTTATTTATGGAAATATACATTCAATATTTAATTTTAAATATCTTTGTCTCTTTACTCGATTAATTTATGGTAAAATCGTAAAACATTTAAAACTTTATGAAATAAGTGTTTTTGGTATTTGAAATAGGTGAAAAGGGGATTAGTTAGTTCTGAAGGAGAGTACATCTTCATTTTCACACGTTTAGCTTATGCTGAAGTACAAATAAAAAGAAGTATTTGTGTGGAGGTGGGAAGTAGAAGAATGTCATGTCGAATTGTTGAGGGGGTAACAATGGCCACGTTTCAAGACAAAACTATTATCATTTGTATGGTATTTAAAAATGTTTATATTAATATCATATATTTTCTTTTAATTTTGTATGTCAAATAACCTAAAAGAAACTCACTTTACTTTCACTTACAAAAAATAAATATTTATGGTAACCAATAAATAATACACGTATAAAAAATGAAATTACATTAAAAAGTTACTTTACGACTGATTTTGTTAGGTACAATGTAAAATAATGCAAAAACTAATCTTATAGGATACAAATTTTCTAATGTACAAGTTTTTTATACAACTCTAAATCCATTTAATTTTTTTAAAAACACAGACTTACGTAGAATCACAGTTAGTCCCACATAAATTTATGTTAAGATATGTATAATCCGACATAAATACTATAAAAGTATTTGAAAATTATCGTCAAAATTTTACCAACAAATTTAAATTTGTTGATAAATTTAATTTACTCACACGTTTTATTGATAAATTTAAAAAAAAAAAACTTATTTTTATTTTTGTTGATAAAATCTATATATTATTGACGAAAATTTTTGTCAATAAATTAAACTTTTAATTTTTGTGTTAATTAGTTAATTAATTCATTTCAATTTTATTAATAAAAATAATTTTATTTATAGAAAAATATTTATCCGAAATTTCCTTTCTTTTATTATAATAGCTTTTTTCATTATTAATTATTGATATTTTATGATTTTTTAATTTTTTATTAATTAATTCATTCATTCATTTAAATTTTATGAATAATAATAATTTTAATCAAAGGAAAAAAAACATTTCAATTTTTCTCTCTTTTATAGTATAAATTTTTTGTCCGTATAAATTATTATATTTTATTACTTTTTTAATCTTTAAATTATAATTAATTAATTTAAATTTTATTGATATAAATAATTTTAATTATAGAAAAATATTTATTTCAACTTATTTTTCTTTTATAGTATAAGATTTTTCTCACACATACTTATTTATTGATATTTTATTACCTTTTAATTTTTGTGTTAATTAATTAATTAAATTTTATTGATAGAAATAATTTTAATTATAAATTAAAATTTATCTCAAATTTAATTTCTTTTTACGGTATAATTTTTTTCATCATTAATTATTGACATTTTTTTATTTTTTTATTTTTGTGTTAATTAATTAATTCATTTATAGCAAAACTTTTTATAGCAAACTCTTTATTTCGTTTATTTTAACTTTAATTAATTAATTCAATCAGGCATTAATTATTGATTTAAGATTGTAGAAAAAAATTTATTCTGTTTATTTAAATTGAATATTTTCAAAACGAAAACACAATAATAAAATTTTAATAGTGTGGGAAGAGAGAGATCGAGTTGTCAAATACAAAGATTCATTAACATAAAAAATCTTAATTATTTTTATTTCTCCTCCAAACCTTAATTTAGATGTCCCCTTCTCCCCTTCGTGTTTCAGAGATTTATATAAAGAAGGTGTGAATAACATTTATTATTGTTGACTTTAGCATTATAATGGTTTTTTGAACTGACTGGTCCAAGACATGGCAATTGTGAAGGAGAGATACCAACAAGAACAAAAGTAATTACATAAAGGAAAGAAACATAAGAATAAACAAACTAAATAGAAGTAATTGTTTAATATCAAATGAAGAGAAACATTTTATCGTAATGTTGTTTTTTCTAAATTTTTTTACTAATATTATATTTATTTCTTTACATTAAAAAAAAAACTTCATAATAGATTATGAGACTGAAAAGAAATATAATATAATTAATTATGGGTCCTAATATTTTATCCAACTTAATGTTTTCACACTTTTTTCATATTTTTGGAAGAAAACTAAAGCTTTTGGTTCATTTTTTTTTCACTTCTTCTCTTTCCCCCCCTACAAAATCATCTTCTATTAATTTATATTCATTTCCATCTTCTACCTCTTAGATGGCAAATGTTTAGAGTTAAGATTCTCACCAAATCTCTCAAAGAGGTAAATAATACAAAATATTTAGAAAAAACTAGATCAATAAGTATTTAGAAATAGACCGTAATTCTCCTTGTTTATTTTAATTACTTGTGAGTAATGCACTAATCATGTATCCTTGTCTAATAGATGTTCGTGTCTGATACTTTAAAATACTTTATTAATAATCATCAATAAAATATCTAATCATAATAAATAAAGTAGTAGATATTTTTATCATGATAATAATTTATAATTATTTATATTAATAATTATAATGTATATGATTTTAGTTTGGATACACACGATAATAATCATATATATTAATTATTGTATTTTAAATATATACATGGTATATGATAATGTATTCTTAGCCTGATAATTTTGAAAAGTTAGAGACAATATTGAAAAGTGTGAATCAAAACTTTTATCAATATATTTATATATCAAACAGATCACAAAAAATTGTGATGTTTATAATAATATATTCTTGATATTTTCCAAAAGTCAAAAGTAAATCCATGTTCATAAAATAAGATACCTTGCTAATAAGAGATGCACTTTTCAATACATGTCAATGATTCATAAATTATTGTTAGCATAACATCTGCAAGATGCTGTGATGTACAAATCAAATCACATGCACGCCATCAATAAAATATCAGAATTGAAATCTGCAGATCCAAGTTCTTTTATAGGTTACCAACATCCACCTAACGTGTCTCTGCCAAATAACATTTCCCAAACTTCACTGCAACATTATTGGCCATGGATATGGAGATGGACCACACAGCAACTATCACTGATATTTTCTAGTTTTGCATGGCTTCATCATTTCCTTTCACTTCACTGTTTAAACAGTTTTCACAAACAAAGAAACGTTGCAGCACGCTCGCGTCACATTCACTGCATAATTCATGACCTCACTCACCTTCGTCACCCACTAACGTATATATTTAAAGAAAAAAGTTGTATGAAACCATTTCACAATTATTTGACAATTTGTACAAAACTAAAATAGTCATATCAAAAATTAACTTTTATAATTTAAAAAAAAAAATAGTAAATAATATAATTAGAAAAGATAATATTAAATGATAATAAAATAAATGATGTCAAAATATTAGTGTTCATATTTAAACTCTCAGTTACGTATACTTCTTTACTATTTAACATGTGCACCGGCAAATTTTGCAGAATATTAAAACTATTTCTTTATTAATGTAGAAAACATTGGAGTGGATGCCAATAATCTCTGTAATTAGAGTTATCTTGTACATCAGATTTAGAAAACAAACGATTTAATTTATACAAACTTTAGTTTACGTGCCACTCTAGCTATTTGACGTGTATAAGGTAGTTCAACTTTCGTGTTTTCGAGGGTCTGTTAACTAAAATTGAAATTTGATGCATGTGGATGACGAGTTATCTCAGATGTTCTGAATTTGTTTGAGAAATAAATTTATTAGAGATTTAACGAGTAAATTAATTATCATATAAAGACTTTTAGGTGTGAGGAAGTGAAATGTAACACTAACTTAATCCTATAAAATTAACTTGATAAATATTCACTTATATATTATTAAATTGTATTATTTTTAGTTGATGTAAGATTTATATTATGTTTTCTCGTACTTAATTAGTATACGTATTTTAAACGTGAAATTATATTTTAATATTATTAAAAATTCTCACGAAATTTTTCTTGTAAATTTATTAAAGGAATTTATAAGGAAAGATTTTTTTCTACCATTTTTTCTAAAAATTTTAATTGACAGGTAATTTATTCATGGGTAATCATTTTCTACAAAATTATAAAATTTGTAAATATTTTCTACAAAATTTGTTGCGAAAAATGTTTTATACAAAATATTTTGCAAGAAAATTGGTAACAATTTCTTGCAAATTTTTTTTCACAACAAAATTTGTAAATATTTTCTACAAAAAAAATTCAAAACAAAATTGGCAGGAAATATGATTTTTTTTAATAATGATCCAATAGTAATTTGATAGGATTTGTTGTGACAGATCCAACGAACAACAAATCTTTTGACAGTGAGTGGTGCAATGCCCATCAAACAACAAATCTAACTCACAGTTCTGATATCATATTAAAAAGTAAACTTTAAACCTAACTTAATTTTATAAAAATCGGTTTGTAAAGTGAAGTTTATATTATGAAATTTCTTATCGATGTAAAATCTCTAACATTAATTAAGTAGCAAATTTTAACTTATATATATATATATATATATATATATATATATATATAATATAAAAATTATATATATATATATATATATATATATATATATATTCAATATGAAACTTAAATCTATATCTAAATATCTTCATTTGTATTAACTTGATGATTAATCTCAGGTTCAATTTAAAACAATATGGTTATCAACATCATATTATTAGTGAATAAGCTTATAAAATCTCCTTTTTCTCCTTTTTTTTTCACCTCTCGCTTCTTTAACATGTATACAGTACAAAGAGATGCTGCCTATTAATATGTTATCACTCATTCGTTATTATTTCTTCCAGTGGACAATGGTTGTTTGGCTTCTTGCATAAGTTGCGTTCTGGTCCCCATCAATTTCAGATGGGAATCCATTTTCAGGTAAAGTTGAAAAAAACAAACAAACATATCTTCTTATTTTTGATGAAAACATTTAATAAAAAAAAAATTATTATTATTATTACGAGGATTAATTTTTTGATTCACGTGTTATACTTATTTAACAAGAGATTGATACCGAATATTATTAAATTTATTTTGACCAAAACTGTATATCAAATATTGGCTGCCATATATTTTTCATCGAAACTTTATTTTCTTTTCAGTTTATTATTTAACTAATTATAAATTTGTGCAAATGTTTCCCTATAGCTTCGTTTTCTTTTCGCTTTGAGATTCTTATCGGTAACAATACAAATGGTTGAGAACAAGAGAAGATGAAAAAGAAAGTGGTATAGTTTTATTCTATTAATACAATTTCCAACAGGGTAAAAATAAGATAAACATGAAGGGAAAAAACTTATCATCGAACAATTGAATAGGTCCCATATAGAGCACGATTCAAGCCTTCTTTTTTTTAATTTAATCAATCACTTTTTTCTAATCTAGCAACTTTAAAAACTTTAAATAATAAACTTTATAACTAACCTCACATCCATACATTTCATCCAATAATCATGTCACTAAAAATAGGTACTTAATGGGAAAATTTTTATTTATACATTGTCAATAGCTTAATTTTTCATATTATATATATATTAGGACAATAATATTATGATTTTCATTTTTTAACTTATTTTCTTTATTTTTTGAGATAACTTAATATGTGTCATTGATTAATATATTATTTTTTATTTTTAAAGAATTAATAACCTACACTAACTCACTTCAAACCGAAAGATAGAAATCCAAAAATAGAATTAAAATATAAATTTCCTATATATTAACATTCTCGTTTAAGAATTCAGACAAAAAAACGTTGATTCTTCGGAAAAAAGCAACTAATTCCTTTGGTACACAGTAAAATATAGGTAGTAGCTTTCTGGGATTTCTGTTGTAATTAAAATTGTCGAGCTCTTTTATTGAGAAAAATTTGGTTTGCATACGATTTTCAACGCAAATTGTCGTGTTTAAAACGTTCTTTTTTTTTTTTTTTTTTTTTTTTTTAAATTAAGAAACAGCTCATCTCGTTTTATTTCAAAGGAAACCATTCTTCTTACCAGCAACTGATTATAAATTCAACAATCCTACATTCTTGTTCAACCATTTTTGAACTCAACCATTTTTTTTTAAACTTGTTGGTGTAATATTTGAATTCAACCATTTCTTTTCATGATGAAGATATATAATCACTACTATAATTTTTCATATTTTATAAAAATTTTCTTGTAAAATTTTATAAAATTTTGCAGGAAAATTGTTTTCTGTCATTATTTTTTATAAATTTTGAACAATAAATAATACCTTCGTAGATAATAGTTATCCTAAAATTTAAAAATTTGTAAAACATTCTTATAATTTTTGTACGGAAAATAATCGCAACAAATTTTTTTAAAATAAAATTCACAGCAAATTTTCTTATGAAAAAAAAAATGGCAACAATTTTTCCAACAAAAAAATAATTAAAAAAAATAGGTACTTTTTTTTACAAATTTGAATCTTAAAAGTAACCCTTTTTGTATGTTCTAAATTCGCAAGTAATTTTTTTTAAAAAAATTGTGAGTAATTTTTTATGAGAAATTAAATTTGTGGACTTCTTTTTACTAATATTTTTGCGAAAAATTCCACAAGAATTTTTTAAAAATAAATTTTTAAAGGGATATAGTTTTAGTCTTTATTTATTTATTTATTTATATATATATATATATATATATTTATATATATTGTTATAATACCAAAATATCAAGTCAGCACACCGTCTTTAGGTGATCTTTTAAGGTCTTTTGAATATTTTTTACTTCATTTTTTTTATTTGTATAATGTAAATTTATTGCTGTAAGGCCCCATTTTTCCTGCCCCAAAAGTTAGTGGGCTGCCCTACAGTATTGGGCCTAAAGGCTAGCCCATAGTATATAAGCCTTAGGTCTGCCCTAAACCTAGGGTACCCTACACTTTCAGAAAAGTTGTCCTTGCCTTGAGCGGCAGCCGCCACCCATCTTCTGCTAGGGTTCCATTGCCGGGAAGTTCCGTTACTCCATGTAAGTGACTCTCGAGTTCGTGCTAGTTCCCTTTTCGTAACTTTTTCGTGATCTGTTGTAAGAGCCCTGGCTAACCCACCTGTCTGGTCCTGTCCCACTCTCACCGCAGCCCTATAGCGCATCCTCGGAGCTGCCGTGCTCGTGGTCACGTAGTAGAGGTCTTCGCTAGGTTTTCCAGGTACGGGAAGTTAGAGCGCTTATTTTTCCAGTAGTTTCGGTCTGTAATGGTGTGGATTCCTGTTTGTATGATTTTATCCTTCGCTTTGATGTATGAGAATGCTCTATATGCTGGTTTGGTTCGTTTTCATGGCTGTTGCAGTGAAGAACAGTGGCGAGACCTGTTAATCTCGCCCAAGCGAGTCCATCTCGCCTAGGCGAGATGAAACAGGGAGCTCGCCTAAGTTTTTGGCACGAAAAGTCGCCC
>Ga0209589_1012791_pt1 | contig 11234 bp, 7 predicted proteins | sample CowpeawhiteBW_FD_187525 | JGI IMG/M metagenome (GOLD analysis project Ga0209589, IMG submission 187525) | Root nodule microbial communities of legume samples collected from California USA - Cow pea white BW (SPAdes) (version 2) | ecosystem: Host-associated > Plants > Roots > Nodule | place: USA...
ATTTTGAACATAATTACATAAAGATTATGATAAGATGAAAAATATAATTGAAATGCAAATGAGTTTCATGACAAACCAAATAATTAGAATAAATAAAAATAATATATATATATATATATATATATGTGGTTATTTAATTAATTAGGAATATTCTAATAATTTAAACGGGGACGGGTAATATGGCGGGGATATGTACATCCCCATACCCAATTGAAAAAGTCGGGGATTTTCCATACCCATACCCATACCCATACCCATACCCAGTCAATGCGGGGATTCCCCGTCAAAACGGAAACGGATTCGAGCAATACCCACGTGGACAGATTTATTTACCATCTCTACCTGTTAACATTCCTATTCAAAATAGACATTTATTAAGAAAAACTTTATTTGGTATCTTATTCTACCTAAAAATGTGTACGATAAATACTGATATCATAATAGGAGAAACACATGACTTATGTATAAGGATGTGTATCAATTTTTTTCCATGATAAAAAGCAGAAACATTATTACAGAAATTAATTATTACGAGTTATTAAAATGAAAAACATCGCTAACACTTATTATGATTAAAAAAATTATTCATATTTAAAATAGCGTTTATTATAAATAAAAAGTTATTATTAATTTATGAAGTAAACATTAATTAGAGCTATTCAAAATTTAATATCTAAATTAATCTCTAATAAATATTTTTAATTATTAATGAAATGTGTTATGTGTATGTGAGTTAACTTTTTTGTAATAATTAACAATAATAAAATTATTATCGTAGTTGTTATTATTATAATTATGAGATTAAATATAAATAAATTATATATTTTTATTGCAAATAAATAGCTTTTATTTATTTTATAGGTAATTTTATGATTAAAAAATGGTTAAGTTTAAAAAAACAGTCTAAATGAAAAATAAATTTTAAAAATAGAAAAGTTAAGAAAAGAATTATTTTAATTTAAAAATTATTTAAAAGATAAATTTAGAAAACAAGTGTGAATACAAAAGAAATAATTCCTTTGTATATAAGTATAAATAATATAAATTATTTTAAATATCAAAAAATTTTAATTTATAAAATAATATCTAAATTAATCAATATAATAATTAAGGACTCTCAAATATAAGGTTTATGGAGTGATCTTAACATAGTAACTTATTATTTATTCAAGTACAAAGGGACAAAGTGTCTCATTTATACTAGAGAGCAACTCCTACAATGAAAACCAAGTCCAAGACTAAATGAAATGCAAATGCAAAGTGGTTATGTGAAACACATGTGTCTAGATCTAGATTTAGATCTAAGATCCATACAAAGTAGATCACATGTCATGTGACATGTCACACTTTCCTTATTTAACACCTGTGCTAAATGTGGAACTCATGGCTAAGGTTAGATGCAAACTTAGTCAAGACTTTTGTAATTGGGCTTGAATGGACCCAATTGCAAAAGTTAGATGAATTATGACCCAAAACAACTTCTAGTAATTTTAGAATTTATTTTCAAAGCATGGCCTAAACAATTGACTCAAAAAAAAAAAATTCTATCAATGGACTTTTAGGAAGCTTGATGTCTTCCTTGGCCCATAGGAGACACATTTGGAGTCCTTTAGGCCTATTGTGGTCTTGAAGCTATTAGACCCATGAGAGAAACATATTGATTGGCCTTTGATTGGGCCCAGGGCTAGGCCCAAGTCATCACTAAGCATGTGGAGTTGATTCTGTTGTAATTTTCTTAATTGGATTATGAGGTTAGATGAAATAAATTTGTTTGTTCGTTTTAATTTTTGTTGTGATTTATTTGTATCTGTCTTTTGTCTCTTAATAAGTAAAAGTGATGATTTTTATATTGTAGAAAGTTAGCACAATATTAAATCTACATATGATAACAATCATATGAGTCAAAGGATTTTTAATTTTCGTTGAGAAGTTACTTTGATTAAAGTTAAAAACTTTCATATGATTGAATGAATGTTTGACAATAATTAAGAATTTACTTTGACTAAAGGGGAAAACTTTAATTATAATTAATCAAGAAGATACTTTAGTTAATTAACTTTTTCTATATATAAGAGGTAAAAAGAATAGACAAGGTTAAACGTAGTAATATTTAATTGAGAAGTTATTTTTGTTAAAATTGTTATGATTAATCTAAAAATGTATTGTTTTTTATTGAGAAGACACTTTGGTTAAAAATGGGGACACCAAAGAATTAATTGAGAAGTTATATTGATTAATTTGAAATCTTAAACAAGAAATCAATAACAATTATACTTAGAAAACTAGTGAAGAATTATTTTTTGAAAAAAAGGAGTGGAGTCAACCTATTTTCTTTATTATTGTTTTAATCCCTTTTTATCTTTTTCAAATTTTATTTCTTTCTTTCATTTAAATTTTGTTATTTAATCATTTCTTTATTTTATTTATCTTTATCTTGTTTTATTATTTTGTTTTATTTGACTAACTCTTTCGTATATATTCTATAAGAACTAATTTGTTAGAAATCAATTATGTGTTTGTTGGGGGATGACTTTGGGTTACTTACCTATAATAATCTCTTTGACTATTTCTTAACAACATTGAAGTTGTTATAAGTAATATTAATTTGAACGCTTTCAACGACACTTATCAAATTTAGCATCGTTGCCGGGGAATACAATTAATATTTTTTATATTTTGATTCTTATTTAAATTTATTTCAGTTAGAAAATTATTTTTTGTTATTTCATTTTATTTGTTTAATGGATATACATTTAATTTAGTTTGTGTTTTTGTAGTTTATAGTTATTTTAAATTTGCAATTGTTAGAAAAAATTTTGTTTTGGTTTTTATCAAGGACTTCTTAAGAAATTTTTTAGACTAGTTAAGGAATACTCTGGATAGGAAAGACTTGGTATTTAAGTTGTCCGTTGTGATGCACATCTCTTTCCTAGGAATGAACCTAACAACCTCTAAACTTATTTCTTTCTCGAAATCGTTTTCCAAAACAAGAACAAACAGAAAATAGAGAGATAATATTTAGTGAACTACATAATGCATGACTCGAGCCAACCTAGGTGAATTTTATCAAATTGACTCAAAAATAAAACAAAACTTGCACAAAATGTACAAATGATTGCAATTTGGGTATTCTACTAAGGGAGCATCTTCATTAGCTGAAACCACCAATGAACCATACTACCTTCATCACCCTTATTCATAAACTTGTCTTTCGATCCTTCCCCTTCTTTTGACCTAGACCCAAACAACATGCATCAAAGAACCACCAGATACTTAGCCACCTCCAGTAATACCACCATAAACCCAAACAACATACAATACCCAAATAAAGAGTGTGAGCTAAAATCTAACCTACTCAATTCCTTACCAAAATTCCATGGGCTAGAAGGTGGAAACCCACAGAAGCACTTAGAATTCCATATGTTGTGTGAAACATTAGATGTCCTAGGACCCCATTATAAAACCTAAAAATGATAGGTTTCCCTTTTATCCTGCATGATGCAGCTAAAGATTTGTGGTACTACCTCTCAACAAGAATCACCAACTAGGAAACTATGGAAAGATTTTTCCTTGAGAAATATTTCCCTACATCCTGAGTGGGTACTATTCGTAAGGAGCTCATTAAAATAAGCAATAAGATAGAGAAACCATTAGCGAGTATTGAAAGAGATTCAATAAACTCTTAGCATCTCTTCCTCAAAATCAAATACCAGAATATCTCCTCATTTAATACTTTTTTTAGGGGTTGAATTCGTCAGACAAAGAATGGGCAGATACTGCAAGTGGAGGGTTTTTCTTGGTTAAATTGCCACAAGATGCTAAAGAACCAATAGAACACAAGGCATCAAAAGTCATCAATTTGATACAAGAGGGAATTCAACGACCTATTTGAGGGGAGTCCATGAAATGGAGACTTGTGTAGCCAATCGCAATAGGATAGATGGAAGAATAGATGGGTTGGAGAGAAAGATAGATGAACTTGTAAACTTGTTCAAGACTTCGACTCTACATGTTACAAGGGTGTGTGGAACTTGTGCTTCAACAAACCATTCTATTGATGGATGCCCAGCTTTGATAGAAACCATTATGGAGAAGCCATCTGAAGCTTTTGTTGCCAAAATGTTTGAAGGTAATAGGCCATATCAGAATAACTAGAATCTTTCATCCAATATGTATGATCCGAGTTTGAGAAATCATCTAAATTTGAGGTGTGGAAATCAGTAGTCATATCAACAAAATCAGCAACACCAACAATCCTATGTCCCACCTCAACAGAGGCAACAACCTCAATCAATTGTAGTATCTAATGACCTAATTATGGAAATAATGATGAAAATGATGGTTGGGATGATGAAAACAAATTTGGAAAAATCAGCAACAGATAGAAGTCGAGATAGTTGATGGAATCCACTAATTCTACAAATCAAAATACATATAATCAAATTGGGAATTTGGCTTACGATTTTAATCATTTTTAGGCCAATGGATCAAGCTAGTTTCCTGCACAAATTACAATCAACTTGCGCAATGTAAATGTTATTACTTTGAGATTGGAAAATCAAGTGCATGGTCCTAAGAAGACCTACAAGCATGAAAAAGGAAGAAGAGGTAATTGCACTTGTTGGAAGTGGATGATTAGGTGAAGCAACACAAGTAACATCTGAGATGCCTAAACCCAATGATGACTCCAGGTTAGTATCCTCTAACTTTCTTCTTCTAAAAATTCTTCTTCTTATTCTCCTCCTTGTCCCTATCTAAATCGATTGAGACCTACAAATAAGAAAATGGAGGAGTTGGACAACAAAATTTTGGACACTTTCGAAAGGTGGAGATAAACATTACTTTATTGAATGTTGTGATAAAATTCTCAAATATGCCAAGTTTTTGAATGAAATTTGCTCACATAAAAGGAAATATTAATAATAATGAGTTTATGAACTTGAGGAGAAATGTGTCCAGCTTAGTTAAGAAGCTTGTCGCCAACTGCCACAAAAGTGTAAGTTTTCAATTCTCTTTCTCTATGTCGGACTTAGAAGCTTTTATTAATGTAATGCCTTTGTTAGTTTTCACTTCTCTTCCTTTAGTACCTTTTAATACTACTAGTGTGGTCATTCAACTAGCCAACCATAACATAGTTAACCATACATGTGTACTTGAGGATGTGCTTGTATGTGTGGAAAGGATGATTTTTCCTGCAATTTATTACATCATGGACATTAATGATTATGATGGCATGAGTTTGACTATAATTATCTTGGGAAGGCCTTTATGATGACAACACGTACCGAGATAGATGTGCACACATGATCGTTGACCATGGAGATTGGAAATGAAAAGGTGTAGTTTAATGTGTTAGAACCTATGAAACATCCGAGTCAAGACCCTCTTTGTTTTAGAAAAAAAATGTCTAAGAAACAAAAAAAAATTGTTTACTATATCACTCAGTAGACCAATGCAAAACAAAGAGTGGTATTCAATCGGGTGCTTCATAACTTCCAACACATTAAACTGCATCATTTGATCTCCGATCTCCATAGTCAATGATCATGCGTGCACATATATCTTTGTTACATTGTGATCATAAATGATCTTCCCAAGATAATTATAGTCAAACTCATGCCATCATAATCCTTAATGTCCAAGATGTAACCAGTTGTAGGAAAAATCAACTTGTCCACACAAATAAGCAAATCCTCAAGCATGCATGCATGGTTAAATATGCTATGGTTGGCCAGTTGAATGACCACGTCAGTAGTATTAAGAGGTACTAAAGAAAGATAAGACATTACGTTGATAGAACCTCCTAAGTATAACATAGCAATGTCAAACTTAATACTTTCTTTCATATAAGGAACATAAAACATATCTGGATTCTTACACTTTTGTGGCAATTTGACTACAGGCTTCTTTATTAAGTTAGACATGTTTCTCCCCATCTTCACAATCTCATTATTCTTAATATCCCTTTTATGTATGCAAAGTTTTTTAAAAAACTTGGAATATTTGGGAATTTATCTCACAACATCCAATAAAGGAATGTTTATCTCCACCTTTTTAAAAGTGTCTACAATTTTGTTGTCCAACTCTTCCATTTTCTTATTTTAAGGTCTCAATCGATTTGGATAGGGAGAAGGAGATGAATAAGAAGAAGAACTTTTAGAAGAAAAAAGTTAGACGATACTAACATGGAATCATCACTAGATTTAGGCATCTTAGATGTTACTTCTTTTGCTTCACATGATCCTCCACTTCAATGTAGCTGCCTCTTCTTTTTCTTCACCCTTTTAGGTATCCTTAGGGCAATGTATTTGATTTTTCGATCTCAATGTAAGAACGCTTACATTGCAAAGGTTAATCACAAGTTGTGTAGGGAACTGGCTTGATCCTTTGGCTTTAAATTGGTTAAAATCAGAAGCTAATTGCCCAATTTGATTCAGCGTACTTTGATTTATGGCATTAGTGGATTCCATCAATTGTTTCATTTCATTTATCTATTGTTGATTTTTCCTAATTTTCTTTCATCATCCCAACTATCATTTTCATCATTATTTCCATAGTTGGGTTACTAGATCTTGCAACTGGTTGAGGTTATTGTGTTCATTAAGGTGGGACATAGGGTTATTGATGGTACTGATTTTTGTTGTTGCGACTAGTAATTTTCCCACCTTAGATTTGAATGATTTCTTAAACTCGAATAAAACCTATTTGAGTAAAGATGATAGTTATTTTGAGAAGATATATTACCTCCAAACATGTTGGGAGCAAAGCCTTGAGATGGCTCCTCCATAATGGTTTCGATCAAGGTGGAGCGTGCATAAATATAATGGTTTGTTCAAGCAAAAATTCCACACATCCTCGCAACATGTGGAGTCAAAGTCTTGGAACAAGTTTACAAATTCATCTATCTTTATCCCCATCCCATATATTCTTTTGTCTATCCTCTTGCCATTGTCTACTCAAGTCTCCATTTCATGGACTCCCCTTAATGAGGTTACTAAATTCCATCTTGTATCAAATTGGTGACTATTTGATGCCTTGCATTCTATTAGTTCTTTAGCATCTTGTGGCAATTTATCCAAGAAAGATCATCCACTTGAAGCATTCATCCATTGCTTGTTTGACAAATTCAACCCCTCGTAAAAGTATTGAATGAGGAGATATTATAGTATTGATGTTGAGGATAAGATGCACAAAGTTTATGGAATCTCTCACAATACTCACTAAGGGTTTCTCTATCTTGTTGCTTAATTCCAATAAGCTCCTTACGAATAACAACCACTCGAGATGTAAAGAGATATTTCTCTAGGATTTCTATAGTTTCCTAGTTGGTGATTCTTGTTGAGAAGTAGTACCACCAATTTTTAGATTCATCATGGAAGATAAAAGAGGGTCTTGGGACATCTAATGTTTTCACACAACATATGGAATTCTCTCAAGTGTTTATGTGGCTTTTCACCTACTAACCCATGGAATTTTTGTAAGGAGTTAAGTAGGTCAGGTTTTAGCTCACACTTCTCATTTAGGTATTGTATGTTTATGTTTATGATGGTATTATTGGAGGTGGATAACTTTCTGATGGTTCTCTAATCCATGGTATTTGAGTCTAGGTTAGTGGAATGGGAAGGATTGGAAGATATGTTTATGATTGGAGGTGATAAAGGTTGAATGGTTTTAGTGGTGGTCTGACCTAATGAAGATGCTTATTCAATGACACCCAAATTGCAATCTTCAATGCAATTTATGCAAGTTTCGTTCAATCTGGGTCAATTTGATTAAATTCACCCATATTGGCTCGAGTCATGCACTACGTAGTTTAGTGAATACTTTTTCAATTTTTTTTTTCTTCTTCTTATTATTTTGGAAAACGATTTCTAGAAAGAAATAGTTTAAGAGGCTGTTGTGTTAAGTTCCAAGAAAGAGAGGTGCATCACAATAGACAACTTAAGTACCAAGTCTTTCCTTGCCAGAGTATTCCCCAACTAGTCTAAACAATTTCTCAAAGAAGTTCTTGATAAAAACTAAAACAAAAAATTTGCTAGTAATTGCAAATTTAAAATAACTATAGGTTAAAAAAACATAAGGGAATATAATACAAAGAAATTTCATGAAGGAGACAAGAAAAGCATGAAAAAGTGAAGAAGTTGGGCTAAGCAAAAACTGAATTTGGCTAAGGAAGGAAAATGGAACTAACAAAAAAAATTGGACCTTGCGGTTCTCTCTATATTTTTCCATAAAAGGGTTTTGATAATTCAATAATCTTTATGAGAAAAGATAATTTAGACAATTATATCTTTATATATTTATTTTATATTTAAATAATTATCTTATTTAATTATATCAAAAAAATATCAAAATATAGTAAGTACCAAATCTTTCTAAATCTAGGAGGATCTTCTTAAATATTTTTATATCTCCACAACAACCAAATATATCTATAAGATTTTGGATTTATTTAGAAGATAATTGGAAGATATTGTCTTATAAAAAAGAAGATTACAACAACAAAAAAGGCAAAAAAGAAAAAGGCCTAGCCCAATTTCTATATAAAAAGACTTTGGAAAACAAGCAAAGGGAGCCTAGGAACCTTTTAGGGGCCCTAATTTCGACATCTCCATCATATTTCACATCCTTCTCTCTCCTTTCTTCTAATTTTATGTTACTTTTATCATCCATGGAGTGCTAAGTCTCTGGAGTTGATTTTACTATAATTTCTTAACTGGATTACGAGTTTAGATGGAATAAAGTTGTTTGTTCTTTTGGTTCTTGTTGTGATTTATTTTTATCTACTTATTTTATCTCTTAATCAAGTAAAATTAATGATTTTTACATTGTAGCAAGTTAACACTATGTTAAATCTACATAGGATAACAATCATATGAGTCAAATGGTTTTTAATTTAAATTGAGAAGTTACTTTGATTAAAGTTAGAATCTTTCATATGATTGAATGAGTTTTTGATACTAATTGAGAAGTAACTTTGGCTAAAGTTAAAAACTTTAATTAGAATTAATCAAGAACTTACTTTGGTTAATTAACTTTCTACTAGATATATAAGTTAAAAGAATATACTTGATTAAGCATAGTCATATTTAATTGTGAAGTTACTTTGGTTAAATTTGACATAATTAATCTAAAAGGTTGTTGCTTTTGATTGAGAAGTAACACTGGTTAAAAGTGACGTCGCCAACAATTTAATTGAGAATTTACATTGATTAATTTGAAATCTTGGACAAGAAATCAATAATAATAATAATCTTTAGAAAACTAGTGATGAATCTTAAGTTGAAAAAAAATAGTGGAATCAACCTATTTTCCTTATCATTGTTTTAATCCCTTTTATCTTTTTCAAATTTTATCTCTTTCTTTAATTTAATATTGTTTATTTATTTTATTTATCTTTATCTTCTTTTATTATTTTTATTTTATTTAACTATCCCTTTTGTATAGATTCTATAAGAACTAATTTGTTAGAAATCAATTTTTTGTTCGTTGGGAGGCGAATTTGAGTCGAGCATAGTTGTGGTTGAGACCAAAATCTATCGTTGTCATGTGATAGGTGAAAGAACATATGAGTCTAGTCTTTTCATAGGCACCTTCGGAAAGTAGATTCATATGCCATGCATTCTATATTATAACATGTTATCATGTTGCATGAAAAGATTAAGTGTTAAATGGTTATGCATAGCAACATAAATGGTGCTACTAACGAACCTTTTTGTAAGGAATTTTGTACCTAGATTCAAAAGAAATTTGAAATAAACATAATGGAAGAACTTATATTCTTTCTAAGTTTTCAAATGAAATAAGTCAATTGTCTAATATACATACATCAAACAAAGTATGTTAAAGAGCTTCTATAGAAGTTCAAGGTAGACGACGCGAAATGATGAACACTCATGTTCATCCACAACATCTCTAGGTCTTGAGAAGGAATCAAACCTCGTAAACAACATCTATATTCAGATGATTGATTCATTATTATATCTAACAACGTCTAGACTAGGTACCATGTTCAACATCTTCCTTTGTGCTCTTTTTCAATCAAATCCAAAGGAAGTACACCTTACTGAAATCAAGCATAAAGTTTATTACTTAAAATGTACTACTAATCTTGGTATATACTTTGAGTGATGAGATAATTTTAAATTGCAAGGATGGTATGATGTTTTTTATGCTAGATACAAAATTGAAAGAGAGAAGAATAACATATGATGCCACTTTATGGGAGAAAATCTATTACTTTTGATGAGTGAGAAGTAAAGAATCATAATACTTTCTACAATTGAGGTAATATATATATATATATATATATATATATATATATATATATATATTAAATGCTAGTTATTGCTCACAATTGCAATAATAAAGGACCAATTAGAGGAATATTACAATATCTATGAAAGTAACTTTTTTTATCTTTTGTGACAATAGTGTAGCCACTAGTATGTATAAGAATAATATTGTATTATAAGCCTTATGACATTGAAATTAAACATCACTTCATTAAGGATCATGTTCACAAAGGGATTGTGGATTTATAGTTTGTATTCATAGGCAATCAACTAAATGATACATTTATAAAATCCTTTATTGAAGTAATGTTAAATCATTTACGAACCACATTGGACATGGCATTTATTGAAGAGTGATTAATCAAAGTGTGCTAAGCATTAAATGCATGCATATTCTATCACATGTGTTAATATTGGACATGACATTTATTGAAGAGTGATTAACCAAAGTGTGCTAAGCATTAAGTGCATGCATTAGATAGTCAAGTAATGTAATTTTAATTTTGATTTCGATTTCAGTTTCAATTCCAAGTAGGGATGGCTACGGGGCGGGGCGGGGACGGGTTTCGCTATCCCATACCCATCCCCGTAAAAAAAAAATTCATCCTCATTCCCATACCCAAATCCAACGGGTATCAAACTTTTTCCCATCCCCATCCCCACCGGGTAACGAGTATAATCTCGTACCCATACCCGTACTCCCGTTTTCTTACTACTTTAATATTAATTTAATTAATTTTTATAAAATAATAAAAAATTATGGTAAAGAAAACATAATATTATCAAATATTCAATATTAGGAGGATAATTGTTTCTTCGATATCAAATACTTTGAAATAAATTATAATTGTTTACATTTTAGATTAGAATACCAAATAAAATTTCATGAGAACCAAAACATTTATTAAATTTGCAAACATTAATGAAACCTAGTTGATA
>Ga0209589_1012795_pt1 | contig 11229 bp, 9 predicted proteins | sample CowpeawhiteBW_FD_187525 | JGI IMG/M metagenome (GOLD analysis project Ga0209589, IMG submission 187525) | Root nodule microbial communities of legume samples collected from California USA - Cow pea white BW (SPAdes) (version 2) | ecosystem: Host-associated > Plants > Roots > Nodule | place: USA...
TTTTTTTTTTTTTTGTAGGTGTGCTAAATTGTATTTTTTTAGTTTAAGGGTTTTAGATGTATATGAACAAGAATACAAGATAAAGATTTCGTATGTTATGATGTAGTTTTCAAGATTCTCTGTATTTTTTTGGAGGGATGGAGTTTTGTGTCTGTGTTTTGTTTTTTACCCTTTGGGGGTAAGCTAATCTGACACAACCGTCTGAGTCAAGTGCCTCGGTTTTTCCTCTAATCATCAGTAATGCCAATAGGGAGTGTGTGTGAAAGGAGTCAAGCTTATACTGTGAATGGTTCTTCGTTATTTGGGAGTATTGAATCCATGATTACTTCGTTGTGTTTCATTCTCCACTTTTAGGATGTTTTTGATGATCAACTGAAAGATTATGAATAGGAAAATAAGGACAGGAATGAATGGTTCTCAGTTTTGACAGATGTTTTATGGGAGAAAAGAATTTATCCCCTTCCATCTTATCAATGCTTTCACTTGTTCTTTGCATTGGTTAGATCTTTTCATAGTTATAGTTTACCAAACACTTTATGAACGCAATGCATTCTCTTTTAGAAATGCCTCTATAAGAGCCACAGGTGATATTGTATGGCATGGAAAATCACAATTCTATTGACTGCTTTTTGAGATGCCTACACCTCACTCTGAGTTGCTTAATGTTACTGAAATCTTCTGATAAAATTTTCTTGTAATGATTTAGGTAGCTGACATCAAAAGGATGAATGGGTTAGCCACAGATCTTCAAATGTTTGCACTGAAGACATTGAAAATTCCATTACCAGGACGTCATCCACCATCTCCTGCTCCTGGTCCACAAGATGAACCTGCCAAGTCAGGGTACTTCAGTTGTACTCATTTCAGTTTTTTCTCGTTGTCAATTGCAATATTTAAATGCTTTTGTAAAGAAAAATTTGCAATATCTTCTATAATATATCTTACAATTACAATATATCTTCCTTCCCTAATTTGTTACTGTAGCATGTTGTGTATATTATAGAACAATCTACTCCTTTTAGATTTTGACAGCAGTCCTTGCCCCAAACTTGAAATTGCAAGTGCTTAGTTATCAGCTACATATGCTGAATATTTTAAGTGCAGTGAATGAAATAGATGAATAATGAAGTTTAGGTTGATTCTTAGAATTTGTTGCAGATAACATAGCTTCACCAGCCAGTCACTCTGATTTATATTTAAGATCATTGTGCTGGATTATGGAAACTCATTTTTATCTGAAACTCATTGCAGAGATTCTAGCATTGAGAGGAAACCCCTACGCATAGGTCAATCTGCCATGAAGGAACCTCTCCAGTCCTTACGACTGAAACCTCCTCAGCCAAATGTTTCTCCAGCTATGAGCATTTTACAGAAATTCTATGGCCTCAAATCTTCAGATTCCAAAGATACATTCAATGGAACAGAAATGGCAGTTTATACACCCTTGAGTTCTGATCATTCTAGAGGGGAATGGCTTCCCAAAGCTTCTCCAATTTCAGACCTTCAATCAGCAACAAATGATTACCCCAAGTCAACAAATTTAGTCTATGATCTACTGACAGGGGATGGTGATTACATTCCTCTTGCAGAAATTGTGGATGAAAGGTCTGATGAGAAATCTGTCCGAAGACGTCAGAAAGCTGAAGTTGATAATGGAGCTACTACCCCAGAAAAGCTTTTGAAAGAAGGAAATGGCAATGGATCAAATGGTTTTTCTTCAACTGGAAAAACATTAGCCATGAGGCCGAAATCGGCTAGCCGAGCAGCACTGTTTCCTGATTCAGAATCAGGATGGTTAGATTCAATTCCAGTGGGGTTGGGAGAATCTATATTCACCGATGCCCTCTCCGGCGTGCGCAAATCGTCCAGTGCATCAAGCCTCAGAGAGCAGGAAAAGATGAACTCAGCAACAGCCTGGCCGCCGGCGATATGGAACTTGAAACCGGACTTGCAAGCAGCCATTTCTAAGCCTATCTTTGATGGTTTGCCTATTCCAATCACTGGCCGCAGAAGCAAAGCTGCCCTTGATTAGTGTAAATTGATTCCCTTTTGAGCAAATTATTTTTTGACATTACATGAACATAAATTGCAACAGATGCACAACTGCTTCAGGTTAGTGAGCCTGAACAGAGAAGGTAAAGAAAGAAAAAAAAAAGAGAAAAAACAAGATTACACAACTAGGATATTTATTTATTCCAAGCCTAGGAAGGGGTAGATGACCTCCTAAGGAGAAAAGTTTCAGCAGTAAGTAACTGAGTAAAAGGTGCTTGAAAATGCTAAGCAACTGGTTTTTCATATGTGTACCAATAATGTAAATTGGTCAACCCCACCTGGTGATAAAGAGTTATTTACATATTGATAATTTCCTTTGTTAAATGATGGAGTCAGTGATTAACTGTATCATGTTATTATTATTGAATACATTATGTAAGTATTTATGATATTTTTTCTTCAGACCAATTATACTGCAATAGGATTTAATTTGTGTAAACCATGTTTACAGGGTTACTTTACTAGTTCTTTACCCTCATTCATATATCTTAACATTTGAGTGTATTCTGTTCTGTCATCTCATCTGTTAAGCAATGAAACTCTTCATCTTATGATGATTATTTGATTCTGCTAATTTCATGTGCTATTTCTAATAATTGTGTTGATGTAGGCAAGTTTTAAGGATTCAAAATGCATGTAATGAAAATTTAAAGCTCCATGAAGTGGTCCATCCAATCATGGGCACATAGTACAAGATCTGTTATCGTGTTCATACGCAAAGTATGGTGGTTGCGTTTTTCACATAAATGTACATTGAAGTTGTGATGGAACGAGTAAAGCAGGAGAGTTGAATTGAAACTAAACAACGTGTGATGAAGGGATTAATAAGTCACATGCGTGTTCCCACTTTCTATTACACGAGATAATGACAGAGGCACATGGCCGAATCACATTACCGACACGCACAAAAATATTATCATTGCTGTGTCAAACAAGTCATCACATTCTAATGTCTCTAATCCTACCACTCCCTCGGTTCCACTGTATTTCTCTGACAAATATAATTTTTCTTTTTAAAAGTTAACGCTATTTATGCTTTATTGATTATACTTTTACTATGCAATTATCTTTGAAGTGGAACGAGAAAAACAATCAATTGCTATAGTTGAATAAAATTCAAAACGTGTAAGACTACTTCCTAATCTTTTTACGAGAAAAATATTATATTTATTAGTTCCTGTGTGAAAATATATCGAGTGGGACACTCCAAAATAAAAGAAACAGTTATTAGTAGGAGATTGATTCTGAGAAGTATTAAAATGAGTTTAATAAACCAATTAACTATTTATTAACTTAATCAATTAGTTTATAAATTAATTTCATCAAACTCAAGACAATTTGACAAACATCTGGCATTAGTTTATTATAGGAATTTCTAGTTTATAGATTATAAAATGCTTTGAACATCTAATTTTAGCTTATTTGAATTTTTCATTAATGTTCTATATATTTTAGTACATTTTTTATTATCTTACATTTTATTTATCTATTATTAATTTTTAACTTTGCAGATATAATTAATTAGTTTAGTATTTATACTATTTATTGATTACCTTTCAAGTTTTACGCCGTTCAAATTAAAAAAAGTCTAACTTTATAAATTGAAGTAATAAATTTTATTTCATAATGCTACATGAAAACTAAATACAACAAAAAATATAAACAAGAATATAACGTTAAGTTAAATAAAAATTAATATCGAGTTAACTTACTAATTTAAAACTTATAACCTATAAGCTTATTAACTACAACTCAGCATAACAGCCACCAATTAGCTTAACAGTTAACTTGTTTTGAAACATCAACTCACAGATCAATTGTTTTGAAAATAAAAGTTCATCTCTTGTTTCCTTCATACAACGTAAAGATTTATTTATTTGAAACTAAATATTAGGCAATTAACCATACTAGAATGATTTGTTTGGCTCGGTTCTAAAAGTTGTATTACGGCAATATTGTATAATCTGTGGCAAACATGTGACACCAAGCCAATAAGTTAAGTTGGCAGTAAGTCATAAACTGTAGTAAAGAGAAACAAAATCCACAAAATGAGCTCAACTAATTCTACATACTTCAAAATTGGTCCAGAATCTGTAAACAGATTTTCAACGCTCAAGTTCACTAGAAAGCTATCATTTCCCGCGGAGAAAACAGTCTTTTCTTTTGCATTTTTTGGGCATTTGGGGTTGGGAGATTAGAGTTACCACCTGTTTTTAGGAGGTTTCACTTTATAAATACGAACTATCCAATTCTGTGTAGTGAATGCCTCTTCCAAGTACTCAAGCTTTATGTCCTTATTTCCAATTTCAACACCTCTGGCGCGATCATATCTGTCATTGTATCAAACAGAACATATTAACAAGCATACACACAATATTACACGAATCATCATTGAGGATGGTCCATAGGACAAACGGATACAAGAATTCATATTTTATTCCTACATAAGCGAAGATAACAATGTGGCAAGAAACACCTAGTTATGAAAATTGAACAGGTTTGATATAAGGCTGTAATTTGAACTAGAGATTCTGGGAGTAAACATATTTCAGTCTAACCGGCTACTGCACTAAGTATGTACATGGGCGGATACCCTAAACTTATGCATAACGTAATCTTCTACATTGGATAGTAAACTATAAAAAGGCAAATAGACTTATCGAACTCCAAAATCTTAAAACATAATTTGGATATTTTTAACGTGTGATTTCCATATAGCTAGCTAATCAAAGTAGCTTAGATTCTTCATTCCCATTGTCAAAACCACAAATGCAAGGACACCTAGATTTTTTGGAGTCTTTGTAAAAATTGTATAAACAAGAGCCATGGAACTTACCCGGGTGGCTTGCCATATTCTGTTGTCAGCTCCCCAAACCGATAATAAGATAGCTTGTACCTAAGAACCATAGATACGAAAAATATAATTAAATTCAACATGTATCAATTCATCAAGTTCCTTTACATACGATTCAAATACCAGCAAATAATATTATCCTGAAGTTCTGAACATTCTCCACTCTTTAATGTGTATAAATAGAACCTGATTCGCACTGGGGAAACACTAGAATAGCATTTACCCTTGCTTTTACTTTAAATTTTACTAATTGAAAACTGTTTGACAGTGTACTTGGGGTCTTGGGATTCTAAACAAAAAAAAAACACTGCTTTTATGGTAAGAGCTTCTACAAAACATTGTTTTGCACAACTTCTCTTTTTAAGGAAAATAGAACCCAAAATAGGGTATATCAAATACTACCTAGGAAAACCCAATTTCCCTGGTCGTAGACTGTTTACAAATTCCAACCTATTTAAACTTCTGTGCCGCTAGAGGACACTTGTCAATTTTAGTACATAATTCTCTATTTTACACCAAAACCCAAACATAGACTTGTAGTGCTAAACTAGTAATGCTACAAAACTTACATGAGACAGTTCAACATCTTTGGAGCAGCTCCTTTATCTACTCGATATTCTCCATTCACAAGGTAATCAGGTTCCTTTATCACAGGAAAAACTCCGCCACCAATTCTCACCATCCAAAGAAATCTACACAAAAATATTGTTTTAAAAGTATTAAACGTATTATAGCAGAGAAGATAGAGAAATACTAGCACTGTACAAATTAAAATAAGAAACAAATAAAAATCAGAAGAAAAACTGCAAGGTTAATATTTGGGACATACTCAATAAGTGTATATATACTTACATCTTCAGAAAGGAATAAAATTTTACACCAGAAAAATCTAACAACATACTATCTAAGCTTACTTTGATCAGTGAAGACATTACAAACCTAGAAATGTTTTTGCATGCAAAAACAGTGTAAGAATTAAAGCCACAATTGGAAACATATTTGAACCAAGTTTTCCTAGTTCATGTTTCCATAAAAATGGGCAGCCAATCTGCACAAACTTGATGATGGAATGTATATAAATATTTTATTTTCTAGAACATATGAAGGCTAATACACACTCCTCCTATGAAAGGGGAAGGTAAGACACACAATAAAGAATAAGGACAGCCTAAAGGCGCCAACTATTGAAATGAGAGTGAACAGTCTCAAAAATAGAGTAAAGCTACCTACACAATATGAGTGGCTTGAGCTAGAGTGACAACACTTAAAACATATGGTTTATTAACTTTATCTGTTTTATGCTCAAGCACATATATGCTCAACGACTCTAATGAAGCCAGCTGTATGTGAAAACCTCTGAATGCAAGACTGGTCTATCTAGCGTTTTTCCTAAAGAAGTGGGCTCACACATGAAGTAAACATGGATATAAAAACAAAACAAAATACTTCATATGGCCTTACTTATTAATATCATCAGAAGAATAACCAGTAACACCACCAAACACGACTAATACATAGTCCACATCAAGCGATCTCATTATCTCATAAGCCTCATCCTCGTAGGATGACATTGCTCGCCCAACAGTAGCTATGTGAGTGTTGTTCCATGTGTTATTGTCAACAATTACAGTTCTGTTTCCCATGGCAGTGATTTGATAACCATAATCCCACCATGACATCACCTTGGCATCTTGTGGAGTGTTCTGTCGAAGCCAATAGTATGCTTCACGATAATCATCAAAGATGACCCTTTGGCCATGAGCACCCCTTGCAGCCAAGACAATTGAGGGAGATGAATAAGCCTCTGATGTGACCCAAGTGCAGTGAATAGCATATCTACTGAGCAAATAGAAAGCACCAAGGAGTAACACAATTGCACCATTCCTTTGGAAAGGCTGGGAGTTGTCAATTACACCCTAAATAACAGCAATCATACACCGATTATTAAGTAGTCACATCAACATTCACTGCAACAACATTAAGAGACAAAACACTATTTCATACAATATTTAATATCAATCTGAAAAAAGATAAACACGTGAAGTTACATTTAGTTGTTGTGAAAGAACATGGCAATTACCATACCAGCTGTCTGGTGCACATTGGCATTTAAGTAAATATTTTGTTTGGAATATACCAAACGAAAACAGATTTTTCTTTCTTGAAATTAAAGAAATGAAAGCAAGTGGACAAAGTAGAAGGACGGGTACACTCTTTACTGGATTAGCATGTGATTATAAAGGCGAGAGACTTTCAACACAATAGAATGCAATTCGTCTGAAGAAGCCTTTCACTAAATGGGCTACTAAAAGAATCTAACCTTAGAAGAACTTTTTGCAGTGCTAGTTCCTTTAGTAGATCCACTTTGAACAGCTGGGCTCTTGGCCCTCACTACCCGTGTCAAATTTTTTATGGTGGCAGAAACCGCAATAGCACTAATGAGGCACATAGCAGGGGTAGCAACAAGAATCAACCGAACCATAACCCCCGCAAAATACATGCTTGTAAGACCATACATAACTAAAAAGATTGTGGCATCAGACAAGCGCTTGAAACAAAAATAGAGACCAGCAGGGAAAAGGAACAGCAAGATATGGAAATCAAACATGAAGGATGACCAAGCAGTTGGTTGATGCTCAGAGACAGATGCTATAATCGGAATGTGATCCTTGGCATAAGTTGGATCCAGCAAGGAGTAAAACCTCCCAGTCCATGGAGAAATATAACCAGACGCCATGCCCACTCCCAAAGCAACAGCACCAACAGTAACCGCACTGGTCACAGTAATCTTCAAAAAGGACTGAAAGAGTTTGGTGTCACTTAGCAAATGCCTCACCCAATCCAGGAAGAAAAACACCTGCAAAAACAACCAAGTTAGACGCTAAGAGAAAAACAACTCCCATGAAAGGACAAAACTTAAGCGCAGTTCCTAATGTGCTTTCACCCTTGTTCTTTAATCAAGAACTAAAGTATCAATTTAGTCATCTACATTGGACATTAATGCAAATATTTACTATGTTACCAAAATTGAAATTCTAATTTTGATTGAAGAAAAAGCTTTTAAATTTTGGTCACAACTCCATCCATCATAAACCTTGATATTGCAGGAAAATGAAGTCATAATTAAGGGGACAATTCCATTGTATTCCCTAATATTGCAGGAAATTGCAGACAAATGCAGCTACATTCCCAAAAACGTTGATATTGTGGTTGAAATTGCAGTCACAAATTCCAAAAAACCTAGGCATTGTAGCTGAAATCGCAATTGCGGACCATCAATTGTGGCACTCAATCCCAAAAACCTTGACATTGCAACTGAAATCGGGGTTACAAACATTCTTCTAAAACCTCAACAAAACTAACTAAAGAGCGGCATCTAAATTTTGTCCCAGATAAAATCCTACACACATTTGTCCAAAATTTCCTGTAACAAGAAGTATCCCATCAAAACTGTCACCACAATTTAAAACCTTGGTGGCGCTTACATTCAGAAGCCTAGACATTGCAGCCGAAACCACAACATTGCCAATTATGGTGCAGTAGTCCAAATAAGAAAATAAAAATTTAACATTGTTACCAATTCGCGACCCTTTTTTCAAAACTACCCAAACAACTGCATCTATTTTTCGTCCCAGATAAAATCCTAAACACACATACACGGATAGAGAAAAGAAACCAACCTGCAGCAAGAAAAACACGCCCATTGCCGCCATGTGCTCCCCGGACTGCACATGCTGGAACCCCACAAATCTAATCTGCATTGCCAGCAGCATCCCCAAGACATACATGCAGTTATACGCCACATACAACCTCAACGAGTACCTCCCCGTCACAAGCAGCACCAGCACATAAAGCGGCACCAAATTGATTATAAAAACGTAACCTCCCCACGCAGACACCATGTAGAAGTACCCAAACGCCGAACCCAAAGCCCACGCCAGCGAGCCAGTGTTCACGGCCTTCACAAAGAGGTAAAAAGTCAGCAACAGCGCGAAGATCGCCACGCCCTCGTTGTCGTAAGAGCCAGCGACGGAGCGCGAGATGTACCCGGGACAGATCGCGATGAGCGCCGCGGCAACAATGCCGGCGCCGGAGTCCCAGACCTCCTTGGCAAAGAAATACGCGACGAGAGTGGTGTTGGAGGCGAAGAAAGGGGCGGTGAGGACGCAGACCTCGCGGATGTGAACGAAGAGGCGGAGGAAGCGGAGAAGGGAGTGAATGGCAGCTGCGGTGAGCATGAGGCCGGGGTAAAGCGTGCCGCCGATGATGCGGCCGAGCGGGTACCAGGACTCGGAGTCGAACCAGTTCCAGAACTCGGCGAAGCCATTGCGCGTGAGGAAGAGCGTGGTGCGGTAGTTGAAGTAGGGGTCGAACTCGTGGATCATGGACTCATAGCGGAGGACGCTGAAGAGGCGCGTGATGAAGGCGAGGACGTAGATGAGGGCGAGTGTGGCGACGCGGATGAGGAGCTCCTGCTGCTTGGTCTTGAGCTTTAGGGTTTTTGGGAACGAGAAAGAGTTGATGGAGGGTTTGAGATCTTGTTGCGCCATTGTTAAAGGTTTGAAGTTGAAGAACAATGGTGTAATTAGGGTTTCATGGAGAATTTGGAACTGGAATTAGGAAATGGAATGATAGTGGATCTGAATCTTGTGACGATGGAATGAAGAAGAGTCAGAGTCAACGGTTTGTAGGAATGAAAACCAGAGTAGGGATTGGCAAAGAAGAGATTCCAAACACTACCTTTGGGTTTGGATCCAAACTACACTGCACACACTCTTTCTCTCTCGGGTGTCACTGTCATCTACACTCAAACATATAACACGTGTTTTTTATTTTTTTTTTCTAACAGAACCTAGGTTTTTTGTTTTTCGTATTTTGAGGTTGTTTACTCATTAATACACTGTTTTCTAACATAAAACACTAATTAAACCGAATGTGTTACACTGTTTTTTTTTTTATAATATATACAGTGTGTGTTTTATATTAGATTGGACCAATTAATTATTGTCTTTGTATTTAAAGCATTTTGTAAGTAATTGATTGATTAATTTAATTGAGGTGATTAACTCACTTGACATTGGTTTCATTTTGTTAAACGAAGTTTATGATGTGAGAGAGTAGAGGAGTTAAAATTAAAGTTAAATGTTTTAAACTATGTAACTAATTCAAGAAAAAAAAAACCCGGAAACGAAAAAGTTATCTCGCTTTTGGAAGTAAATCAAAACAAAAAAGACATTTTTTTTTGTTTATCTATCTGGTGAGTTTTTTATTTAAATTAATATAGTATTTATGAATTAAAACAATTAAAGTAAGGCATTTATAAATAACAATAATTGTAGCAATAATTAAAAAGGGATAGATTTTCAAATTGTATTGTTTGGATAAAGTATTTCATAATAGTTTTCCTTAAATACTTATTCAAAATGTAAAGTATTGTGTTTATATTCATTTTTTATACATAATTGGTTCATGAAAGAGTTATGGTGATTGAGGTGAAAGAGAATTTGGATTATCTGTTAGATTTTTTGTGTTATTCCTCTACTGTTTTTTTATAATACACTAATTTTGACGTTTTAAAATATATTAAAAAAATATTTAAAATATTAATACAGTGTATTTTTAATGTTTACAGATGACAACATCAAAGAAACTAGTAAAAAATCTGAACTCTATGGAAGAAGAGAGAATAGGAATTTGGATTATTTGTTAGTTTTTCGTATACTATTTCTCTACTTTGGTTTCATAATATATTGTTCACCACTAATTTTAACATTTTAAAATATATTAAAAGAATATTTAAAATATCAGTATATTTTTAATGTAGAATCGAGGAATAGTGATTAAGATTCTTGTTGAAAACTTGAGCTTTTAATAATTTATATCAATTTAAGAGAAAAGTCTATGTCAACTGTAGAAGACAGACATATGTTTTAGTTAAAGTATAAGGGAGAATTTAGTGGTCTAAATGTCTCTATGATTTTATGCAGATTTACAGAGGTAGATTCTTTATGGGGCAGAGCAAAGGACATACAACACTAAAATGATTGATTTAATTGGAATCATGGTTGCAACAGTTTTGGATTCTAATATAAAGCATGAAATTGCTTTTTAGTTTGAACTGCAGTGTTAGGTACTGCATTACACTGCACTGTCAAGGAAAGCTCCAATGAGGGAACTTCTTTATAACATAAGAAGGGTCATGGTCCCCAATTTTTCTTAATATTTATACATTAATATATAATTAATATATTCTGTTTTTAAATATTTTTATTTTTTTGGATCAATTTGACAAGTGTAAAGTTTTTTTTTTTTTTTTTTTATTT
>Ga0209589_1012798_pt1 | contig 11224 bp, 5 predicted proteins | sample CowpeawhiteBW_FD_187525 | JGI IMG/M metagenome (GOLD analysis project Ga0209589, IMG submission 187525) | Root nodule microbial communities of legume samples collected from California USA - Cow pea white BW (SPAdes) (version 2) | ecosystem: Host-associated > Plants > Roots > Nodule | place: USA...
TTTTTTTTTTGTTTTTATTAAACATTAGTACTTAAATATGATATGTACAAATTAATAATTAAAATTATTTAAAAATAATAATAATAATAATATAATATAATATTATTATTATTAATTAAAATAAAAATAATTCTAAAACTAATAATAATAATGTTAAAACTAAACTAATAATTATTTTATTTTATTTTATACTAACTTTAATCATGAGGTAAAATTGTAATTTAATAATTTTATCTATTAAAATATTATTTTATATCTATCATATTCATCAAATCATTCACAAATTTTACCTTCAAATCTTTCTACTTTCACATCTTCATTCCTTATAACAATCAACCTCACTTCCTCCTCTACATTCTTCTCAAATTCATTAACTCACTCTCCCTCAAATTCATTGTTGGGAGCAAACACATCCTAATAATATGTTTGAATTTAAAGATTAATTTGGATGAGTAAATTTAAAAAAAAAAATAAAAAAGGTGAATGTGGAATTGTTTGAATTAGGAGAGAAATAGTAGAATTTAAGTGGATTTGAAATGAAAATATAAAGATTGATTAAAGTTGATGCATGATAGGATGGATATGACATCTTAAAAAACATTTTAATAAATGAAATTATATAATTATAATTTTACCCTTAATAATAAACATGATATAACTTTAAATGCAATTATTATTATCAATTATTAATTAATAATTACTAATTATTAATTATTAAATAATAATTACTAATTATTAAATGCTAATTTATTAATTACCAATTATAATTTATAATTACTAATTATTAATTATTTATTAACTATTAATTATTTATTTGTTAATTATTAAATTCTATTTATTAATTATTAATTGTTAATTATTAATTATCCATTTCTTCCTAGTATGTTATGAAATACAAATAAAGAAGAAGGGTTATTCATTAATTACAAAATCCATCCGAGCCAATCTTCTTAGTTCAATAAATATACAATCACACCTCTCTCTTAGGCTATGTTCGTTTTAAGGAGATAAACTTTGTCAGGAAAGAAATCAAAATGAATGTGATGTTCGCTTAAGGGTATGTGTGGAGATGATAGAGCGAGTATGCCAGTAATCCATCACATTTGTAATCGCAGGTTATATGCGAAGATTTGGTGGAATTGGGTTGGGGTATTACATATTTACCCCTGTCAGTGGTGGATTGGATACGCTCGTTAGTGGATCGGATATGCTTGTTAGTGGATCGAATACATGCTCAGGCTGGATCGGATACGTGCTGAGGCTAGATCGAATATGCTTGGGCTGGACCAGATACCATTTGGGTGGATTGGATACGAGTGTGTGGATCGGATATGTATGTATATATATATATATATATATATATATATATATATATATATATATTTTTTTTTTTTTTTATTTTTTTTTTTAGTTACATTTGTTGTGTTTAAAAAAAGTAAGAAATTAATTTACAAATACTAATTTAACTAAGGGTTAAATGGTAATTTGATTATTACTTCTACTAAAACATTTTTTTTAATCTATTATATTAATCAAATCTTTTCCAAATTTTCACAAAAATTATTTTTAAATTTACTCACCATCACTTCTAAATCCCTTTAAAAAAACAACACAAATTTCACTCTTAAATCAACTCAAACTCATCCACTCACTATTTCTCAATCACTCTCCTCCAAGTGAACACAACATTAATCTGCTCCCTCATCCACTCACAACTATATCGATCCAAACATGATTATCACTCGTAAATAATAAACTCCTTAAAACAAACACGCTAAACTTACGTCATAAATTTACATCATCTTATTAAATACGAATACTCCAAAATGTATATCTATGATCAAAATTATTCGTTATATTTTAAATAATTTATTTCAAATAGTACACAATATTCAATCATTATGTGAATATATACAATAGCTCACTTAATACCAAAAACTATTTATAAAGAAATACAAATAAAATAAATAGTATAATTGTAATAGTCAATTTAGTGAGACAACAAAAAAATCGAGATAAAGCAGATTGAAATAAGTCAATGCAGTTTATATAAAATACCGGTTTTCGTGAATCTTGTCTGTGCAATCTGGATTTTTTTATTTATTTTTTAAAATGCAATTTCTGTGAATGGGTTTTAAATATTTTTTTTTTCAAAGGAGACAGAGGGAGAAACTACAAAAATAGTAAATTAACATTCTTTTCTCCAACGCATTGTTGGAAGATAAATTTCTACAAACACGTTTAGAAGAACTGGAATTTAATAACTGTGTCACACTTAATCTGTTGGTAATTAAAAAAATTTGTTGTTACGAACAAGTTTGGGTTTTAGAATTTTGTTGAAATGAGAATTGTGTGTGGTTTGAACATTTTTTTCAGTGTACTGAGTTGGTCGGGCATTCACAATTAATTAGACTGCTCCCATCCTTCACGATGCATTCGTTTATTCTTATGCTAACCGATTCTAATTAATTAAATTCTCATGGCAAAAAGAAAATGCTTTATAGAAATTTCAATTATTTATTACTGTTACTACAAATATTCTTTTGTTAATGAAGAATTGCAAAATGAAAAAATATATATAAAAGCGCTTTGATTATGTCAGTAAAACAATATTTGTTCTTTTGCTAATATAACAAATTAATAAAATTATCAATTTATACTTTTATATCTACAAAAAAAAGTTGCACATTGTTCGTTTAACTATGAATAGCACCCAGCTAATAATTTAAATAGAAAAAAAATGAAAAGATGTTTAAAAAAATCATAAATCCTTCCTAAAACATATTCATTCTAATTCTTCACCTCTTAAACATGATACATGCATAAACTATTTTCTTCACCCTCTTATTTATAATGTATTTAAAAGAAAATTATGGAATAAATGCATTTATTAAGGCTAATAAAGACAAAAACAATGTCCGAGGATTCTCGAGAATTTTTCAAACATAAACATAGTGAGAGTTGGTGGCAACCACCAGTAGAGCAATATAAAGTTTGTTAGCAAAACAGTATGCACAATGTACAGGGTGAGGTTAAGTAAGTGTAAAGGAGCCAAATTGTCAACACTTCATTACTTCAATTCAAACTGAAAATAAAATTACAATAATAAATGCCTTTATTTATAGGCTAAGCTAACTTTAAAATGATGTTAACACCTAATTTCGTTGAAATAAATAAGTTTGTTTTCAAAAAATAAAAATAAAATATTTTTTTTTTAAATTATATGATTTTAATAATTAGAAGCAGATATTCCTAGTAATAATTAGAATCAATTATATGAATATTGGGTTATGATTTGATTTACGTAATTTGTTTTGTTGCATCAAGATCTTTATGTACAGGACAATATATGATTTTAGTAATTACAACAAACAATATTTTGTTAATAATTAGAATCAATACCCTTGATATTATGCGACAATTTAATTTCTATAATTTGTTTCATCAGGACCAATTCCTTCCTCATATATTTAAGTATAATATTTAATTATAACTAAATACTAGAATTTCAGTGGTATCCCAAGGTATCTATATAATCACAAAATCTTTTCGATGCAAGACATAGAAAAAAATTGACACTTATCTTCTTTTTCTTTTTATTACTAGAGCACACACGTAAGAAGATTACTTCACTATCCTCTTAGTCGAGATATGCTTTGTTCGTTGCCTTGAAAGATAAGTTATTTTATGCTCCTAATGTTGTTCATATATTGGTGAGAATAATAAAATTGATGGGTTGTGAATCTTGACTATATTAATCTGTTATAATAAGTGTATGATTGATTGACCCATTAGATGACTAAATGGGTTTGAGATTCGAATGTTAGATGATTTTGGGTTTAGATTTATGTTGATATGTGTTGATTGAAGTTTAATGTTCGATTGTGGTAATAACTCTGATTGTGAATGAACGTCTCCATTTGAGTGATTAAGTCACTGAAACTTAATTTATATGTGCGACCTTTCTCTTTTCTTTTATTTGAGATGTCATTATTTTTATCTTGCTAGTTATAAATATCTTGCGTAGGCTTTTAATTCTCTTATTTAAAAAAAAATAAAAAATAAAACATTATATTATTTCTTTTATATAATTATTGAATATCATGTCAAGTCTTGGATTTGCTTGATAACTAAAGTTGTATGTTTTTAATTCTCTTATTTTAAGAAATAAGATTAAAATAAAATATAAATAAATAAAATAAAAATTATAAATTATATTTCTTTATTGAATATCACGTCAAGTCTTGGATTTGCTTGATAATTAAAATATAACTTTTGTAGGCTTTTAATTATCTTATTTTTAAAAAAATTAAAAAATAAAAAATATTTTTTGTATAATTATTGAATATCATGTCAAGTCTTGGATTTGCTTGATGACTAAGTCTTTTATCATGTTGAATCTCATATTCTCTTTAAAATAAAAAAATATTTGAATCTAAACTAAAAAACTTATGAATTATAAATTATACTTCTTTGTTTATCATTCTTGGATATCGTATAAAGTCTTGGTTTTGCTTGATAATTTAATCATGTTGAAACTCATATTCTCTTCATAATAAAAATATTAAAATCTAAAATAAAAAATATCAAATAACAAAATTTTTTAAAAAGAACTACATTATCCCTGATTTTTTAAATAGAAATACGTAGGAGCGAGTTACAATCCTCGTCGAGCAAAAAAAAATATCTTTATTATTTTGTATATGTATTTATTTTGTTTGATTTTTGGGAACAACAAATATTTTAAAATATCTAATTTTTATGTTGCATTACTTAATTAAAGGAAACTGTCTTAGGACTGACGTTGTGGGGTGCTTTTCTTCACACGTAACCGACTTCCGAATCCAAAATTGATTTCAAAGACTATTATTTTTTTTAAGGTTTTTCTATAGTTTTCCATAATAATCTACGATGGCGACTCCTCTATTTTTTTTTCAAATTATTTTCACCATTCCGCCACGATTTTGGTTGCGATAAGTGGTTTCCAAAAATGAGAGTAAAATTTAAATTCAAAAGGTAGAAAAATGGAGCCAAAAAAGAGCATGCTTCTAGTGTGACTTGTCACCAAAGCAAGTCACACTTTCCACACATCGAGACACATAAGTAGAGCTCTAAACCTAGCTTGCTCTCCAAGATACTGCATCCTAGGGTAAGAAAACCCTAATTTTAGGCACCTCTTCACAAAATCCAAACACAATGCCTATCTCCTTCTAATCCTAAACTACTCTACAAGGTTCAAACCCAAAACATGACCCAATACAAGGTCCAAATAAAATCTTATATTACTTGGTCCATTATACAAGGCCCAAAACATCTTGTTATAATATTTACAAATAAAGTTGGCCCAAAAATAAAAGCTTGAGTCTACTCAACAAAGACTAGGATCATCCTTGTTGTATGTATTGGTCTTGGCTTGTTGTATGTATTGGTCTTGGCTGGTGCGTTTGTCATCATCTCTAACTTTTATTGCAATAAACTTACAAAAATGATTTTTTACAATGACTTTTGCTTAAATACATTAGTCTTTATTTTTCTTTACTTTACATACATGGTTAAAATTACTGGAAATATATTATAAATTATAATGTTTTAGATAAATGAATATAAAATTTAAGTTTAACTTTGTATCTAAAAACATGAAAATTTAATAATAATTCATTATTAAGCAATAAGAAAATATTATATTAATGACATAATTTTGTCTACAAATTAGCATTTACAAACACTTTTACGTTTGGAAAAAAATCATCTAAAATAAAATTTATCGATGAATTTTAAGATTTTAATTACAGACAAATAGGATAGTGACTCCATTGGTAAAATCTGTTAGTAAAATCCATCAATAATGGAGATTTTTTTTTATTAATGTATGTTTCCATCTGTAAATTCTATCGGTAAAATGGACACTAAAGTTCCTGCTTTTGCTTTGACCATATCATGATAAAATTTCTCAGTAAATCCATAATGATTTTTTAAAAATTTGTCAATAAATATTAGTACTTGAACCTTTTGAAAATTTGTTGGTAATCATTTTTTGAAAATTTGTCTATAACTTTGTTGGTAATTTTGTTTTTTAAATTCATTACTATATCTATTTATACGTCCGTTGGTAAAATGGGTGTCAAATTTTTTGCTAAATCTAAAGAAATATGTTATAAATTAAATGGAGACGAGTTAGAAGAAAAAATGTGAGAAAGATGAGTTCATGCATTTAACAAGATTTATCGTCATGTGATCATACCTTTTGCCTCCATCAAAAGCCTTAAACCACTTTCATAATGGAATTTTACCAATTTAAGATATCTCTTGTAGGATTTAGGCTCTCAATGCGGAAAGTTTTTCATTCAAAATGGGTTGCTTCACCTCGTATGTTGTGACAATGTAATCAATGGAATAAGACTGAGTGAAGAAAAAAATGAATTCCTTTTTGAGTTTCAGATTTTTGAACTTGTTGTTGAAGTTGGAGGTCAGATGACGTATGCAATAGACTAACAATAGACCTTTCGCTTCCCAACTAATTTTTTCTTTTGATCGTATGGTTGACAATATGTTATTGCTTGTATCATTTGTTAAGCACATATTTTGTTGTGGTGTAACATGCTTTGGCAGTGATTGAAAGACCTAAATCAAAGCTTCCTTTGTCTCGCCTTCAACTGTAGCAAATGTCAAAGGAAATAGGTTTTGAATTCCGTCTTGAGTGGCAAAGTTGCATGATATTTACATATTAGAAAAGTTCCATCAACTTGTACAACAAACTTACGGTATTTGAAGCCTTCTATGCATGGTGCAAACGACTAGAAAACTCATTCTAAAATATTGCAAGTGTTTGTAACACCATCAACATTAATAAGAGAATTGGTACATTTGACAATTATCCTTGAATTAGTGTCTTGGATAACTTGTAATCACCTCGAAAGGCCATTATAGGATTCTTCCCAGTTACCAAACTTCATTGCAAGCACATTTTGTTTGCTATCTATGCTTTTTTGTATGACACATAATAGTCAAAACAACTTTTGACCTCTACATTCAAACTTTATATCAAAATTGATAGATTGGTCTTCGAAGAATTCAAGACGATCAACACTCTTTTAGTTGAATCAATATTGATATGATCTTGAGAAAAAAATAATTATATTAATTTATTTTAAAAAATAAATTACTGAATAATCTATTTTTCCTAATTATTAAATTTAACTTAAATGACTAATAACTGCGACAAATAATTATCTAATTTGAATTTGAATTTGAATTTTTGAATTTTATACCTTTTGTATTTAAATTTTTTTATAAAATTCTATTAAGATTTTTTATATTTTGCTATATTATATATATATATATATATATATTCTAAATATTTTTTTTTAAAATCTATACTTTTTTTTATATTTTCTTTGAATATTTTTTTTATAAATAAACATAATGTTTTATATTCACATTATTAATTTTTAACTTTACATTAAATTTCTTTTCAAATATTTTCACCTACAATCATATTATTATTTAATTTTATTTTTTTAACTTATTACACAAAAAAAGTTATTACATAAATTATTTTAACCAAATAAATATACATTTATCAAAATTAATTTTACAAAAAATAACTATAATCATAATATTTTATTATGATAATTTTTTTATTACTATAATTAAAATATATTTAAATTATCTTGTTTATTATAATCATTCTTCAGATTTTTTATTCCTAATTAATTTAGAAATATTAAATTAGATATATTTCTTAAATTTATATTCACGTGAATTTATAAAAAAAAATATAAATTTTTAATAAAGTAATTTATTATATAAATATACAAATCTATAAAAATTAGAAAAGAAATGTTGCTATGAATTCTTTTTTCAAAAAACAGAATTTCAAGGACAAAAAAGTCTGTAAATTAGAAAAAAACAGTATAAAAGTTTAGTCTTTCACAACATTAAATTGTACTTCAACAATAAAAGAGTATAGTTTAAGAAGAAAAAATTTATGATGTTCTACTCATGTCAATAAGTTCAAGAATGATCTTGAACATAACACTAAATATTAACAGTGATAATCCGATAACAATCTATATTTATAATAAGATAGATTAAAAGATAACAAGTTAAGATATATATCAAATAAATCTTATACAATGTTAAAATAAATTTTAATTATAATTTAATTTTATAAAATTAATTTATAAATTAATGTTTACATATTATATATATATATATAATATATATATATATATATATATATAATATATATATATATAATATATATATATATATTATATATATATATATTATATTATATATATATATATTATATATACATATATATTATATTATATATATATATATTGTTTAATATTTAATTGATGTGAGATTTTCAACGATTATTATTTGTTATAAAATAATTTTTTTACAAAATCCAACAAGTGATTTAAGAAGAATTTAAGATAAAAATAATTTTTGAAAGTTCAAATAATTTAAAATATTTATGGACTATAAGATTAAACTATGTGAAGAGAAATTTTTAGAATTTTAGTTTTAAATAAAATGTGATGTTTCTAATAATGAACTTTATGCTGTGTTTTTATGGGGTGATGAATTGAGAGAGAGGGAGATGATTGATTTGGGTTGACTAGAAGGTGATATTTATGTTTTTTTTTTTATGGATTTGGGAGTGATAGTAGAGTGGTTTTAAGAGTGATTTTTGTGAAAGTTTGCGAAAAATTTAACTGATGTGAGTAAAAGAAATTTAATTTAATAGATAAAAATGTGTAATGACCTATTTGTCCTTGGTATTAAAAAAGTATAATTAAATGATATTTAGATATATTGTAATTAGTTTTTCATATATTATTATAATAAATAAAAATATTATAAATGTGGTGTGTAATTTGTAACCGGATACAAAATAACATGTATCCGGATACTGAACCATGCAACCGGATACACAAAATGGTAAGTGCAAAAATGAAATCGGATACAATCATTTTTTTCATTGAAAATGATTTTTTTCATAAAGGCACATTGGTAATTTGCTATATTTATCTCTCGAATCTCTTAAAAAATGAGAGATTCATTTATTTACTAATCCCGCTAACATTTGTTTTTCTATTGTTACCTTCTTCAAAAAAGAATATCTCTTTTACCTCTTATTCATCGGTCTTCATTTGACTTCTACCGGCTTTCATCGCATGAAGGTCTTAGAAAAAACTTAAAATGATTCAACAATTAATACTAAAAATTAAAAATATCTGAAATTTGAATCCGCAGCTGATGCAAAAATGTGAAAAGAATATTAAATTTTGGAAAGAAATATCTTAGGAAAGAAATGAAGAATCCCCTTAGATTTGTTTGTGAGTGCAATCACCATGAATTTGATATGATATGATGGACTCAAACTTTATCTCTTCCTCTCACATTTCCCCATAAACTCCACTTGTCCGGTGCACGCCGTATATAAGTAAAGCTGCTCCATTATTTCTTTTCTTTTCGTTCATTTTGTTTTCAATATTTTAAACACCATTACTATAATTTACTTCTTAACTCTATTTAAACTTTTTGGATTACTTAAATAATCAATTCACAAAATATATATATATATATATATATATATATATATATATATTTATTACTTGATAAGATTATACATTATTTGAATAGTTTTTTGTTTTTGTTTTTCTCTTTCGTGGTTATTCTCCATCATTGACCTTTTTATAACTTATGATTAAATGTTTTTATCAATAAAATTAAATTTAAACTTACACCAAATACACTATACATCTTTTAGTTAACTTACTTTTCATCTTCTAAAAATACATATTTAGAGGAAATGAGTTTTTTTAATCCAGTTAGAATTACCCTTTTGAAAAGTTATAATTATAGTTTAAAGATAAAATATATATTTTAACGATGAAATTATGTTCCGTTATAGAGAAACATGAAAATGATATAGCTGAGTTGACAGTGTTAAAAATGGTCATCCATTGCACATCACTTGCTTCTGGTTGCGTGCATAAGTATTTGATTTGAATACAACTCCTCTGTTTAATTATATAAATCTCTGCTTTATCTTATTTACCATCATGCCCTAATCTATTTGTCAGAATAAATAAACAAAATTATAGATGTTTAGATTCTTTTACAAATATATCCATTATATCATGCTAATGCTTTACAACTCATAATAAAGCCAAGCATAAAATCCAGTGTGTGACAATGCAAACTTGGGCTATAATTTTCTCACGTGACACATTTTCTTATCATTACAATCACTTCTCTTATGGAAGATTAATGTATTTTTATCTATTGATGATAAATTTTTTTCAATATATATCATCATGCTAAAGATATTAAGCATGAATTTTTAATGTACTTTTAATTATTGCGATGCCATAATAAGGTACTGAAATTCAAAACCTTACTCAACGACATAAATTTGACCATTTTCCCCTTTCTCTCTTTTTTTTTGTACCATCCATCTTTCAGTACCATTTTTCCCTTTCTCCATCTCTTCTCCTCTACCTGCTTCTCCTTTGTCCCTTTTTCTCTTTCTTAAGATTTATATGATTCATAAGTTATTGTTCAAACTTAGATTTTGTTGACGGTTTGTTGGTTATTACTTACGTGAAATTTGGATTCCTGAAAAATGCGCATAAAGTGTTTCAGAATGTCTTTTATGATAATTAAGAGGATGGAATGAGATGAGATGATTCTTTGTAGTTGGTGGAAAAAAGTAGTAAAAAATGAAGAAAAAAAAAAGTGAAAAGTGGAGAGAGAGAGAATAAAATAAAAAATAATCAGAAAAAAAAACAAAAGATTTAAGAAATAAAAGATAACCAAATTATATGTCACACTTTACAAACGAAATTATAATTTATTGACTCTATTTAAAAATATAACAATTCAATTAAATAAAAAATATACAATGTAATTACTAATTAAACCTAAAGTTCACAAAACTGATTCAATAAGATTAAGTTTATTTATTTAATGAATAAAAAATGAATAAATATGGTGAAAAGTGGAGAGAGACAATAAAATAAAAACTAATCAGAAAAAAAAGCAAAAGATTTAAGAAATAAAAGATAACCAAATTATATGTCACACTTTACAAACGAAATTAAAATTTATTGACTCTATTTAAAAATATAACAATTAAATTGAATAAAAAATATATAATGTAATTACTAATTAAACCTAAAGTTCACAAATAAATAAATAAATATAT
>Ga0209589_1012808_pt1 | contig 11217 bp, 10 predicted proteins | sample CowpeawhiteBW_FD_187525 | JGI IMG/M metagenome (GOLD analysis project Ga0209589, IMG submission 187525) | Root nodule microbial communities of legume samples collected from California USA - Cow pea white BW (SPAdes) (version 2) | ecosystem: Host-associated > Plants > Roots > Nodule | place: USA...
GTGTATAAAAAAGATATTTATTAGAATTTAAAAGATTGAAGTAAACAAACATTTAAAATATCAATTATGTTCTTTGTATCATTTTGATCAAATGATGTATTATAACTTTTATTAGTGTATAAAAAAAGATTTATTAGAATTTAAAAGATTGAAGTAAACAAACATTTAAAATATATTTTAATTTGAATATTTGTTTTTCTTTTATATTTTTTAAAAAATATTTTTAAATTTTATCAATTATGTTTCATTAATATTTGCAAATTTAATAATTGTTTTAGCTCTCATAACATTTTATTTGGTATTATTATATAAAATGTAAACAATTATAATTTATTTTAAAGTATTTGATATGGAAGAAACAATCATCATTCTAATATTGAATACTTGATAATATTATGTTTCCTTTATCATAAAATTTTTATTATTTTATAAAAATTAATTAAAATTAATATTGAAGTAATAAGAAAATGGGTATGGGTATGGGTACGAGATTATACCCGTTACCCGGTGGGGATGGGGATGGGTTAAAAGTTTAATACCCGTTGGGTTTGGATATGGGGATGAGGATGAATTTTTTTTACGGGGATGGGTATGGGATAGCGAAACCCGTGCCCGCCCCGCCCCGTTGCCATCCCTAACTGTTCATGGTCGTTAATGATTTAAACGGTGTTAGCAAAAAAGGACCCAATTGAACAAAATTGACGAAAATTCGGACCTATTTGAATACAAAACCAAAATTAGGACTTATTTAAAAAAAATTGACAAAAATGGGAACAAAAAGGTATTTTAACCTATTTTATATTATTAACAATATTATTAATAATAATATATAATAATATAATTAAAAATAATAATAATAGAATTGTTGTTATTGGGTCTTTGGACATCTATACTTAGGCTTTTAACTCTTTTTATTTATTTTTTAAATTAACTATGAAAACTATGGGATAGGCCTTATAAAAAGAAAAAATAACACATAACTCATTGTCTGCACATAAAATAAATTTTGATGTCGTTAAAAAAGTAGGAATTATAACTAATATTTTTAAAAGGACAAAGACTAAATAGTATATAAGTTTCGACTGTCAAGCAAAAAAATATTTTTTCCAAAAAGTAATGCCTGTTGTTTGGGGGTTTAATTACTATTTGAGTTAAAGGTAAACTATTCTCACTGAATTTAGTTTAATTATATAACTTAGGATCTTTTTTCTCTCTATTTTTTAATCAAACTGTATATTTAAATTATTGTTTACGCTTTAAGAAAATTGTTATACTTTTCACAAAAATAACATGAAAATTAGGAAAAACATAAAACATTTCATACCAAGTATATTTATAAAGTTTAAACAAACAAAATAATTCTGTTGTTTTAATACCACCATGTTGTAAACGCAATAATAGAATTAGTTTGGAGGTAGTTTTCTCCCCCACCTCCATAAATTTTCTCCTATTTGAAAAAAAAAAAATGACTCGAAGAGGATTAAGAAAAAAATTACTTCTGAATTTGTATAATTCGAAACTCATTTTGTTTTCAAATTATATTATCAGAAAGTTATTTTTTATTTTCAAATTCTACAATCTGAACTTCATTTTAATTTGAAAATACTCTTTAACTTTTAAATTATATAATTGGAAAATCAGAGATAACCATCAAATAGTACCATTCAAAAAGATAAAAATTATGAGGGTGCAAAAGGAAACTTATGGAGATACAGGAAGAAACCAATTTAGTTTAGCCATTTCTGCATCACAGTACGCCCAATTCAAATCACTAATCTAGAATGGACCATTATTTTGTTGGGTTTTCTTTTTTAATTCCAAGTTTGACCGTGAAGACCATTATGTCCTTTAAAAAAGTGAAAATAAATTATAAACTAAATATCTTCGTAGCTGGTATTTAAGAATGAAAGCCGGTAATACCTGGTTTCTGAGAGCTGGTAATACCGAATTTTGAAAGCCAGTTACATCGGATTCTAAAAGTCGGTAACATTGGATCTTATAGTTTAATAAAAAAACTTCGTGACATACTACAACCATGACAGAATATTATAATCTAAAAAGATAAAGATTAGATATGAATATGAGATAATGAAACTCGTCTCGTTCCACTCCGTTGGCATCTTTAATAAAGACCAACATCGACCACAAACGTTTCGATCTCCTCAACTACTCTTCGCACTTCTTCACACCATCATTTGTTATCTAATGGAAGTGTTATATTTATCATGTAACTACAAACAAAAAAGGTAGCATTGGAATTATAAAAAATTTGGAGGTGTAGGAAGAAAACTGGGAGTTCAGGAAAAAAAAACCCTATTTTGGTTTAGGCTTGAAAGGTTTAAATGTGTCATAAAACTCAAACAAAAATAAACCGATAGAACCCTCAAAATACTTTTATTCTTCAAACACTAATTTTTCTTTCTCTATTTTATGTTTTATATTAAAACTTTAAAAAAGGAACATGAAAATCCAAAAAACCTTTCTCAAATTTTATTCAGACATAGTTGTAATTGTTTTTCGTAAAATACTTCGTTTTTTCCATGGTTTCCCAGGTTTCAAGTAACAGTAACCAATCTTTTAGAGAAGAAAGAGAAATAGATGTAATGTGAAAAGAAAGTTGGAACATTTACTGATGAAGTTGATTTGAATGAATTAAGAAAAAATGGGTAGCATTAGTCAATGTAACGTCGTGCATAAACGTTTGTTTGTGGGGAAGAAAACAAAGTTCAATTATGTTCGGCAAATGTCAATGTCTGCCATGAATCGTGACGATGACTTGTTAAGCAGTTATGCACAGACTGAGATCAAATTGCTGCATTACCGACATTCTATATTTTAATAATTTCACTTTTTTTTTCTATCAATATCTACTTTACCACCAACCCACCACATGGTTAAAGCTACCACATGCTCCTATAAATATCATGTGTAAATGCATACAAATTTTATATTTAATGCTATTTAAACACCCATCATCAACTTCATTCTTCTTCATAAATATGATTCTTCAATAAATAGTTATCGTGCAACCTACATTTAAGCCACGAAGATCGCACATAATTAAAATCTTTTTTAAGTTTTACTAAAATTATGTAAATGGTTATGGTGCCGGTATACCTAATAAATTTTATATATCGTACAAGTTGAGGTTAAGATCAATTTAAATATTTATTTTTTCTTTCGTCCTTCGAGGAGGTACGTCAAGAACAATTTAAATACTCATTTTTTATTTTCTTCATGGAGGTATCTTTTAATATAAAATGGTGACAAAATTTTATATACTAAAGCAGATAATATCTCAAAAATGCAACGATTGTTTTTAACAATAAATCCACCTTCAGAATAACTTTGATGGTTCTTTTTAATGTGATAGAGAGATTGTTTAGCTGGGTTAAATTGCTCTTAATTTTATTGTCATAGTTGGTATAAATCTTCAATATCAAAATGCTGTTTGGTCTTGGTTTTCCTGCAACTTGCCGAAAATCTTGGTTCTTCTTCCACTCGTTGACCTTATTCAACCAAAGAAAAAGCTTTCGTTGAATCTCAAAAGCTAGGGTTGAAGATTGTGGTTTCGTTAAACAAGCATATGTGAATGGCTTATTTATTTGTTTGTTGATGGAAAACAATATAGTCCTATTTGTTAAAGATCTTCCAAGTAGGCAATTTTCCATTCTTATTTATGTAAGTTTAACACCATAGAGTAAGGTATTCATGCATTATATTTAAGTATCACAATTTGATACTATTTTTATTTGAGCTTATCTATTTCTTTTATAAATAGATTTAAATAGAAAAAATAATTTCTATACTTTCAAGTTGATTTTTTGTTTCACTTTGTGTTCAACTAGAAAAATAGAGCATTACTGTTCATATTTTATCTCTCATCCATTTCAACATATCTATAATTGGATAACTTCTAAAAGAATACAGAAATAGTGCAATTCTAATACGAAACTACCAGTTTGAATGACTCAAGATTTTTATCAAATTCAAATTGAACAAGTGATCTTTTGAATGTATAACTTGGTCACGAAAAAGATTTTGCACAATTGATAATTTTTTTTACTGTTAATTCGACACTTAAGTGATAACTTTATACTCTTTTAGAAATGAAATCATGACACATAAATCGAACTCATTTGTTTAAATATTTTTTTAATCTCTATTTTCATTGTATTTGTTTAATTTTGTTTTTCTTTAGACGTTCATTTTAATTTTCGTCAATTTAATATTTTTATTAATAGTACTTAAATAGTTGACGTATGTGAAAAGTTCATGTCACGTATTAGTTAATGATATTTTTTTTTTAGTTTTAAAAAAGTTATCGACACGTGTCAAGTCAATATCGTCCCATATGTCATTGTCAATGTTATATGTCATCTTGTGATTGTGTGATTTTTTTTGTTTAATTCAATCCTATATTCATTATTTATGTTTAATTTAGTTCCTATTTTTATTGAAATTGAAGATTTTATCCTGTCCGAATTGAGACAAAATTTAATTTTAATATAAATAAAAAGTTCAAAAAAAAATTTAAAAATCATAAATTAACACGTGACATTAACTTTAACACCGTTTGGTCAAACTAACAACAATAACCGAATTAAATCATTTAAAAAAGAAACTAAAATCAAATTGAGACAGGAAAAAATAGAAGACCAATTTGACATTTCTTAATAAAAATAAAGACAAAAGAAAGAGTAATTTAATCTAAAATTTTCTTAAATTTTCACTTATGTGGTTAATTTTCTTGCTTTGTTTCATCTGATAAAAAATGTGTGCATCTTTTCCGGTAACAATAATATTGTTTGTTTTGGGTGAGAAGAAATTGTATATTTGTACATGGAACACCAAAGAGATCCTACCCTAGGATGGTATATAAAGTGCAGAAACTTACCAATGTATAGTCTCTGATGAGGCTGTGAAACAATTCAATGTATAATTGATAAAAGACATGGTTGGACCCAATTCAAAGTAATCTCTCAGACTTTGACCAAATGTTTCTTCTGCTTCCTACCAATGAGGTGGATAATTAACCCTACATCTCCTCAAAAACCTTTTCTGCCATCTCATTTTTTCTTTATGCATCTTCAATATAACCATTCCTTCATAGTTTTGGGTGGAGCCCCATTCCCCACTTTCTTCTTTCTTCCCATTTAATCACTATTTTTTTTTTCAGGGTACGGCCAAACTAATAATATTTAATGTTCAAAAGTAATTTTATAACTAGTACAACTTATATCAAGCCATTTGTCGCACAACATTAACTCACTTTTAGTGGTTTGGTTGCAATGTATCGCTAAATTCAAAAGCTCTTCCAACTAATAAGATGGATGTTTGAAACAATCCTAAATTCAAACTAATAGTGTAAAATATATTTGAAATTATCAAAGCATTTCAAAGTTTAAGTCAAATATCTTGGCATATAACAAAATTTCCCCCTTTTTTTTATAAATTCACACACACAACACTTATACATGATATAAAATCATCAAAAAAATTCATTAGTAATCATCTAATAGTTTGTCAACTTATAACAAAATCGATCCTACTTCTCAACTAAATTGGATCACAAAATCACTTCTTTCCTCATATTTACAAACTAAATTATACCACTAAATTTCTCATATCCTCATCACCCAACTTAAAATTAAAACAAAAACAAAATTATATTTCTATGTCTCAATTTTTCTTGTACCTTAAGTATACAATTTTTAAATAGAACAATATATTGAAAACACTCATAGAATTCTAAATTTTTCCAAGGAATTAAACACCATGCAAGGGTATTTGGCCGCATATATTTTTGTTATTCTGTCCCGATTTCAGAACCGAAACATATAAGACCGAGATCAACAATGGTTAGCTTTTGGTCTCGGGTGTTACCCGAGGCAGAAAACCCATTTTCTACCTCAGTTTTACTAAAACCAAAGCAATATCTCTTCATTATTGCCTCGATTCTGATGCAACCGAGGTCTAAGACGTTCAAAATTTAAAAATATAAGAAATGATACAATTAAAGGGGGTTCTAGAATTCTCTTCATTCCTCCGTCGTCCCCACTCCACGACCCAAGCCCATCTTCCACTCCATTTTTCACTTGCAGAGAGATTAATCTTTCCAACATCACGAAACACTTCATAAATGCGTCCTTCCATCACCGATTATGGTTCCTCACAAACCTCACCACCCAATCTCAATCACTTGCACAAAATCATCAAAACAAATTTATATCAAACCATCACATATTCATCTTTACCAATTTGTGCCAATACATAGAACCATATCTAGCGGTCCCAATATTCTCCTCCTTTCTTCTCCTATGTAAAAGAAGAACAAAGAAAAATAACCATTAAAAAAAACAAGAACAAAAACAAAGAGAGGGGTTGAAAGCTCGGTGGCTACACATTTGAGCGAAAGGAAGAAAACGCCTGACACGTTTGGAGAAGAAGATGGAGCCAAAAACCCCAAACGCATAGGAAATGGCGTCGCCGATGCTGTCTTCGGCAACAATGGCACGGTGTGGCTGCCATAGCGCGACATGGTGCGGTGGCGGCATGGAGGCTAGTTGTGCAAGGAAGAAGCTGTCCAACTCTAGCGTGGAGAAGAAGATGGAAAGCGCCGACAACACCAGTGACGTTGTTGGTTCCGACGATTGCTCCAGCGACGACTTTGGTTGGCGACAGGGAAGTTCGTCTACGGTAGTTCTTGGTGGGGGAGACGTTCCCGCATGAAGGATGAAGAAGAAGCCCCCCTTTAGGGTTTCTTGTACAGGATAGAAGAAAGGTTTGGGCCTAAGGATTTTAACTAGCTTTACTGCCTTGGGTTCAAACAATTGAGGCATATAAGGCCTTACTGCCTCGGGTTAGTATCAACCAGTGCATAAAACTTTTGTTTTAAATTTAAAAATCCATGTGGCGGGAGGGGGGAAATTTTAGAGAGGCTTTAGGCCTCTGGTCCCTTAGAACTGAGGCATAAGACTAGTTTTTACCTCAGGTCAACTAGTAATCGGGACATAAAATGTTGTATAAATTACAAAACTGTCACCACGTGTTTATATGTCTCGTTTCCACTATGATCGAGGCATAAAGCTCGAGTTAAAAAGCGTAAAATACACTAGTGAAACCTTAGGTCAAGCTAAAAACCCAATTTTTACCTGTAACCCATCAACTCTAATTCATGTATGTCTTAAGATTGAAATTAAAAACAGTAAAAAGATCTTACATATTGTAAAACTCAAGGTGATAATTTTTTTCCTTAGCAAGATAATAGAAAATTTTATAAGGTAGGATCAATGTTAGGGTTATAGAAATTTGGAAATGAGAGATGAGAGAATGGGATATAAAAGTAGTTTTGTTGTTTTTAGAACGGACAAAATTTATAAACTTTTCAAACACACATTTAACTTACTTTTTTAAATTGTTTTACACACCCAATTAATCACAAAGAAACAATACTTTTATAAATTGGATTATTAATTTAGTTTCTAAAATTATAATAGTAAGTGAAATTAGTTATTAAAATTCAGAAAAATGGCAAAACAATCCATAATGTAGTGTCTTTGTTATTAAAGAAAGAAAGATAGAGATAATCTATATATTATTATGAAATATGGTTAAAATATAATGAAGGGCATCGCACAGATTGAGGGTGATTAACACTAAATATTCTAATGTTTAAGTCAAGATATAAAATGAGTGTATTGAAACATATTTGGTGCTTAAATTGGTCTTATATAATTTTGATTTTGACTTAAATAGTGATTATGGGTGATGTGACAAAGTGAATTAAGTTTTTCATGTTTGATGTGTGAACTTGGAAGACAATACACATGAATAATAAACATGTGTCATGTGAGGTAGTTGGTGCATAAATGGTCTAAAATTACAAACTTGATTCTTTATTCATCAAGTGATGGGGAGGTAGAAGATGCCCAAGAACACGTAAAACAATGGTTGTCATGGCATAGTAATAAAAATTAATTGACACATTATAATTCTTTTTAGCCCTATTAATTTCACATTAGTCTTTTAATCTGTATTAAAAAAATTCAAATGTAATCAGAAGTGGACTTTTTTTTTTTTGAATTAGGAGGCATCTCTCCCAAACTTTTAAAATTCTTTTTATGTACAACGAGAATATATGAAAATTAAATTAAATGAATTTTATTATTTTAAAAACATATTAAAATACTTTTTATTTATTCTCTTTTTTTCTTTGGAGTTACTTAATATTTGTATTCATTTACTATTTCTTTTACGTGTGTTTTTGTTTATGAAAAAAAAAATAAAGTTAAAATAAATTTATTAATTTTGTTTTCATATTTTATATGTTCTATTCCATCATAGAAGAAAAAAAATCTCACTTTTAGGTCTATGAGATATAGATTAGGCTTACTCGACCTGACCCTTTGGTTTAGGCTGATTTGACCCAACCTTTCGGTCTAAGATTCTGGTCGATTAAGCTTGATCTTCAATTAGAGTCTACTACAATTAACCTTTAGTTGCGGTTGATTCTAGTTAGTTTTCAATTGGAATAGATTCAAGCTGACTTTCTACTAAGGCCAACTTTGACAAACCTCTAGTCGAGCCCGACTCAAGCTGACCTCTGAGCAAGTCTGACTTGGCCGACCTTCGACCAGGCAGACTTCGATCAAGACCGACTCGAGCCGATCTTCAGCTGGGAGTGACTCAAACCGATATTTAGTCGAGGTCGACTCAAGCTTATAATCAATCGGGACTATCTCAACTAACCTTCAGTCATGGTTAACTTATGTGGACCTTCGACTTGATCTGGACTTAGATGCACCTTAAATTTTAGATTTTCAATATCCAAGAAAATGATCTAATCCTAATACAATTAAGTGGATTGAGATTTGAATTTTCAAAATCCAAAAAATATTCATTCTAAATTCATTCAAGTAGATTAATTCATAAATATGGATTTAGATTTGAGATAAATCCATTTAAATAGACTGAAAATTTGAACTTGGATTATAATAAATTGAATCTCAAAATTTAGTTGTTTTATTCCCTTGTTGTTGTATGTTTTCCTCTTTTTTTTTTTCATTCTTCTAAAGTATGTTTTTCTTCCATTTTTTCCCTCTTTTTCACATTTTTCTTTTTTTTTTTAAATTTAAGCTATATTTCATGTTTTGGGAATATAATCTGCCATTAAGAATCTCTCTTCTTTAATGAGATGACATTTTCTCTGTAATATAATATTTTGATTATATGTTAAATTTTATGTTCTTCTTTTGTGTAAGTATGTGTTATCTTCTCCTGAAAATTATTTAAAGATACTTTTAGTTATTATCTGTCAAAGGTTAAATCATATAATCCACGAGTAAATTATGACATACTCAATCTTAAACTCTCATAATTAGAATCGGTTATTTGTGTTTGGGTTGGTAGGTCATCCATTTAATTTATACCTCAGATAGACTACTAGTCTTTAAATATGTAAGTAATAATTTATAATATAGACTTTTAGTTTGACTCCTTCAAACAGTGATCTTAGGCTATTTATATCTCATTTATTTTGTTTTTTTCTCCAAAGCATCAGATCAAATTACTTCTTACTCTACTATTCTAGTTTCTTTTCATGCAATTGTAATTAATTTTTGTTGGGTCTTTTGAGAAAAGATTACCGAGAAGATTTAATATTAATGAACATGAACCTAACTTTAAGACTTTATCTTTATATGGTGATTAATTTTATCATTTTTACTCAATGTGTTATGGGCCTTCAAGTGTGAGTCTCGGCTCTAAAACTATTATTGGATCTTTCGAGAGAGGATCACCGGAGAGATTTAACACCAATGAACATGAGTTCAACCCAACATAAGGGATTAACACCATTCTCAACCTAAAATCTTAAGACAATGAGTTTATGAGTCTTTGTCTTTGTATGATGCTCAACTTTCTCATTTTTATTTTGAGATTTAGACATACACTTAGATTTCCAACAATTTTGTGATCAAGTATATAAAAATGGGATAAACACATGAATTTTACATAGGATAAAACAAGAATTATCCGATTTGTTTTGCATTGAGATAACATTTTTAATATATTTGTTTACATTTATACTCTTTCAAACATTAATTTCTATTCCCGTCCTTTTACTACTTTCCTCTATTTCTCTTTTACAATATACCAATAAAAGGATAAGAGTAATTAATATTTTTGTTGAAATAGTTTGTGCAATTAAGTTAGGGAAGGAAAGTGGGTCCAACGCACACTATCCATTTATGCTTTTGCAGGGAATACTAGATCCGAGACCTCGCCGCTGGGAGCGTTTCTACGCTGCGGAAAAACCATAAACCACCGACACCACCTTCTATTCATCACCCGTCTCATCTCTCGCCACGTGTAACCCATTTATCAGTCAACGACGGTGATTAGAATATCACCACCAAACCGCGTTGTTCTCCTCTTCATTATCCCATACAACCTCACCCATTCTGCTTCTGCATCACCCATCCCACGCTTCACACTTTCCATAATCACATTACTCACTTCATCTTCATCGATTTTTGGTGCCCACTCTTCTTTTTCTAATAACCTTTCGCATACCACTACCTAAAACCTTATTTTATGTATCCTCATTACAAATACATATTCAAAATAATTAAATATTGATCCAATATATTGAATATTTTGGACAAATAATCTTAAAATAACAATTAATTAACTCAATTAAAAAATATGTTTACGCAATGTGTCTGGAAAAAAAATAGTCTTAAAAGGACACTTAACACTTTCAATCGAATTTTGAAAAGGTTTCATTTTTATTTATGGTATCAAACACATGATATTATTGTTTTACGTCAGTCTAATTGTTTATTAAGGCTTCTCATTCAATATACATTATTATAATACTTTTAATTATTATTAATACTATTTATCCATAGTTAACTTATGAAATAGTATTTTAATAAATTAAGAAAATAAAATACACCCGTACATTGACTATAAAAAATATATATATATTAACATGAATGATGTTTTTACACCAATGACGGATAACGGTTAAACTTAGCTAATAATATTGTTAAAAAAACTACACCATCCTTCGTTGATAATATTAGTAAGCTTAACTTGGGTAGTGATTCATGATTAAATGGTAACATAAATTTGTTTTATAATATCTTGATATATAAAGATTTACTTAGATAGTTTTCTGAAGAATTATTACTAGTTTTTTTTTTTTTTTTT
>Ga0209589_1012813_pt1 | contig 11214 bp, 6 predicted proteins | sample CowpeawhiteBW_FD_187525 | JGI IMG/M metagenome (GOLD analysis project Ga0209589, IMG submission 187525) | Root nodule microbial communities of legume samples collected from California USA - Cow pea white BW (SPAdes) (version 2) | ecosystem: Host-associated > Plants > Roots > Nodule | place: USA...
AATTTTACTTTTTTTTTTTTTTATGAATAAAAAGAAGTGTAAAAGTCTTATCTGGACACTCGAATTCATTTCTTACAAATTGGAGCCAAAATAGGACACTCTACTTGGATTACCAACTAAATAAAAATTTTCTTTCATAATTGATAATATTTATTATTAGGATTATTTAATTGATATAAAAAATATAATATCTTATAAATTCAGTTAAAATAACGAATCTCTCAACAATGGAGGCCATTTATCATTGTGGGATGCTGTATAAAAAAGTTTAAAACAAATAAGTAAATGCTTTTAATAATTTCATAATAATAATAATAATAAATAGATTTTAATAACTTGTTTGGCCAATTCTTTGCTCCAAACACAAGGCAATTAAAAAAAATGTTCAAACATTGATTTGCTTAATATATACTAAAACAATAATACATTCAAAATGACGTTAATCAGACAAAAGAAAATATTCCATCGGAATATTCACTTTTAAAGGAAATGAAATAGAAACATGCTTACGGGATAAAGTATTTAAATAATTGTAGTTTTGTTGTTAAAAAATGTCCAAAGGAGGCATATAGCTTTGGTTGAATTTCACAACAAACGTCATGAGTTATATCGTTTTAATTCATCAAATTTTATTTCTAGATTAATATTTTTAAGGTTTGAATTGTTCCATTTTTTTGTGACAAAAATATTTTTTTAAAATTACAAAACGATTTTTTTTTGAATATTTATATCTTATTTATATTAACGCTTGCTTAAAAACAAAAATGACTTCAATAACTTTATAAAAATTATCAAGCGACTATATATATATATATATATATATATATTTAATACATTACAACTTTACTTTAATAATAAAATATTATACTAAGTTATTGTGACTCAATAAGATCAGCAACAAAAAATATATAGGTATTATAAGTGTTATGACAAGTTAGGAAGTTGCAAATAAAAGTTGAGCTTCTTTGGGTTTAAAAAAAATAAATAAATAAAAGTTGCAAAATTTATCATGGTTTGTTTAGATGAGATTAAAGAAATAAAAAGAAAAGAAAATTATTCCTCTGTTAATTTAAATTAACTTGTAGATAAATTTATTTATTCATTTATTTATAGGACCTCTTCAATGTATTTGTTTTATTTTTTAATTTATTTATTGGAAGTTTTCTACTGCGAGTTCCTCTGTAAATGAAAAAAAATACTGCGAATCTAGTAATGGTGAAGACAGAGAGTGAAGACACAAAATCTTCTTTCATTGATTATGAAATAAGAAAACAAAGCTAGAGCTAAGGCAAAATTAGAACGATAACTTAAGCAAAACACTGTCTTCCAATCATGGATTGTGATGCACAATCTCAAAGCATTGGATTATTCTATCAGTCCCTGCGTTCTTCAGAATCCAAACAAGATTCGAGACGACAGGGACAATATAATAAATTATCTATTTCTCTTCTATTTTATTGTCTAAATCTATGTTGTCGTGATTGTTCCGACAACCCCTGATCACACTGTGTAGTGCTGCTGGATTGTCTCAATGTCAAGTCCTTTCAGCTTCACAACAGACTCAACGTGACCCTTCAGAGTGTGAAGCTCCCTTAGCCTTGCCACCTCAGCACGTTTCTTGGCCTGTTCTGCAAGTTCCGACAGCTCCCTGTAGTTGTTTCTCTCATTCAACATCTCGTCGGTTTCCGGTGGATTCAACCCATGCAATGTGCGCTGAGCGGCAGCCCACTGCGCTTCTCTTTCTCCCTTTCCGTAATCGTTCTTTGAGGTGAAAGCAACCTGCATCATCATCGTCATCACACAAAAACAATGTCACAGGTACCCACTTAAACATTCGTGATTCACAAGGATATACACTGAGATGTTGTGTTATGTTATGTTACGTACCCTATTGTCAGTGATATTGTTCCAGGCCTTTCCGGTTAATCCATATCGGATGATGAACTTCAGAATATCCATGGGAATGTAGAAAACGATGCTGTAGAGCCAAATCACACCAGCCCAACCCCATCCAATGCCTTGCATCTTTGCGAAACCCCAGTTTGCATACACAGCTATCACTGTGGCAATCTACAAAGACACCAACTTTATATACATATAATGAAAGAAAAGCAGTGACCGAGCCACAAGAACACGTGCATTTGATCGATACTCACCAACTGTGCTATAAGAAAAGCAACGACAAGAAGCAGACCAGGGCGTTCAACGTAAGACCAGCTCCTCGAGCGTGTCACAAAGATGAGTGCTTGACTTACAATGCTCACTTGGAGATAAACAGCCGCCGTGAGCTCGCCGTGGTTATCCCTGATGGATCTCACTCCGAATTTGTCCTGCCATTGGTGTTTTTTTTTTTTTTTTTTTTTTTTTTTTAGAGGTTGAGAAATATTAAAGAAATGATTTTGGAATAATTTAAAAAAGTTACCGAGAAAAAGTTGGATGCATGAGCAGCCCAGAAGAAGACAACGGTCATGACAGCAAGGTAGGTACCGAGAACAACGCCGGTGATGAAAATCTCTCTCAACTTCCAGGAATCTGGCATTGGAGATGGCTTCACCCTGTCTTTGGAAATGGTCATGATGGTGCCGTCGTTGAGAATGGCAATGATGAGAACCATGAAGGGTGAGAAGTCAAACTTCCAGATGAGAGCGAGCAGCATAAAGCCCAACACAACTCGGATGGTGATAGAAACAGCATATATGGTGTAATTCTTCATCCTTTGGAAGATTGCTCTGCTTGTCAACACAGCACTCACGATCACACTCAAGCCAGGCTCCGTCAGAACTATGTCAGATGCACTTCTAGCTGCGTCAGTTGCATCAGCAACAGCGATTCCAATATCTGCTCTTTTCAGTGCAGGAGCATCGTTCACACCATCTCCTGTCATACCACAGATGTGCTTCCTTTCCTGGAGTCTCTTCACAATCTCGTACTTGTGCTCGGGGAAGACACCGGCAAAGCCATCAGCTTTCTCGATGAGTTCATCAACGGGAAGTGTAGCAACGGACTCATCCTTGTTCTGACCGAGGAGGGATGAAGAAGGATACATGTTGCTTCCCATGCCAAGTCTGCGACCGGTTTCCTTGCCGATAGCTAGCTGATCGCCGGTGATCATCTTAACGTTAACTCCGAGATGGAGAGCGCGCCTTATAGTCTCGGCACTGTCGTGCCTTGGTGGGTCAAAAAGTGGCAACAGACCCACGAACTGCCATGGTCCTCCAGGACTCTCTTTTGTCTTTTCTGGCACTTCTTGTTTTGAGACAGCGAGCGAACGAAGACCGCGATCAGCAAATTTTCCAATGATGGATAAAGCCTTCTTCTTCACGTCTTCCCGGAGGTTGCAGAGCTCGATAATCTGACAATGCAAGCAAATGTCGGGTTAATTTTACTTCACAGGTAAGTAACTATGAAACATACAAACTTGGTTCAGTGTTGTTGTTCACTGATTACCTGTTCTGGTGCACCTTTGCTTACTCTGTACCAGTTACCTTCACTGTCTATGTATGTTATGGCAGTGCGCTTTTCCACCGGGTTAAATGGAAGAAAGTGCACCTCTGTAATGCCATCTCTAGCCTGCACCAAACAGAACAAATTTGTTTTGTTATCATTAACTATTCCATATCTCTTTTGGTTTGTTCATGTAGAATGAGGATTGTTTGTTACAGACCTCTTTTGGATCACCCAACATTCCAACTATGCAAGTATCAATAGCATCCTGGTTTTCAATTCTGGAGGCCCTGGCTCCAAGCAAAATCACTGTATCCTTGTCGGCATCTCGTGAGAAAACCTCAATCAAAGACTTGTCCACTGTGAGCTTGTTGAGTGTTAGGGTGCCAGTCTTGTCACTGCACAGAACATCCATCCCAGCCATTTCCTCAATGGCTGTCATCCTCTTGGTGATGGCACCTTGCTCAGAGAGTCTGTGGGATCCAATTGCCATTGTTACTGACAAGACTGTAGGCATGGCAATGGGAATCCCTCCAATGAGAAGGACCAAGAGGTTGTTGATTCCACTCCTGTACTTGCGGTGCTGAATTGGATACATAACCACAATCTCAATGATCATCCCCACAGCGATTGAGCAAATGCAGAAATTTCCAATGGCCGTCAAAACCTGATCATTAGAAGTTGCATAATTGAGAGTTTACAACGGACATGAACATTAATTAACACGAACACGAACAACACAGACATGAACACAGACAGTAGAAAAGGTTGTACCTTTTGGAAATGACCAACTTGGTTAGTGCTGTCGACTAAATGAGCAGCCTTACCGAAGAAGGTATGAACCCCAGTAGCGATTACAACTGCTTCAATCTCTCCTTGCTTCACTGTGGAGCCGGAGAAGACTTCGTCACCAGGGTTCCTAGTAACAGGTAATGACTCACCGGTGAGTGCAGATTGATCAATCTTGAGGGAATCTCCTTCCAAGAGACGGGCATCAGCAGGGATGATGTCTCCCAGTTTGACGCTGATTATATCTCCTGGTACGAGAATGCTGGCATCCACTTCAGACCACTTTCCATCTCTCACAACCTTCGCTTTGGGAGCAAGACCTGCCATGAGTGCTGCTGCAGCATTGCCGGCGTTGTTTTCTTCGATGAAACTGATGGTTGAGTTGATAAACAGCAACACCACGATTCCAACAAAGTCTTGCCAATCTGGTGGTTCACCCCCTCCATTTGCCAATGCAATGGCCATGATGGCAGCGGCTTCCATCACCCATGAGAGAGGGTTCCACATAAAACCCAAGAATTTAAGGAGTTTGCTATCCTGATAGATCAAACAAACATAATGTTTGTCAGAGCGAAATGAAAGAAACAAAGAAAGAAAGAATCAAAGAATCAAAGAATCAAAGAATGAAAGAATGATGATTGCCTCCTTTTCTTCCAACTTGTTGGGTCCAAAAACTTGCAACCTCTTTTGGCCTTCCTCATTGGTGAGACCTTCCTTTGTACAATTCAGTTCGCGGAACACTTCATCGACAGGAATCCTCTCCTTCAAAACACAAAGCCACGTTACATTATAGTAACATGAATCTGAGAATACAACGAGAAAGAAAGAGAAGAAAAAAGGAGACAAGACAAGACACTCACGAGATCCACTGCCTCGTTCTTGATGTCTTCGAGACCTCCCATGTTGTTGTTGTTAAGTTAAAGAGAGAAAGAAGATGGTTGCTTGAGAAAGAAAGTGTGAGAGATGGGTATATATACACAAAAAAATGCTAACTATTTTGGTACTATTTTGGTTCATGGCAGTGTGTGAGTGAGAGTTTCTCTCTGTAGCGTTGTTCTGAAATCTCTCCTTCCCACTCGTTCACTAACAAACTTTTGCTCTCTCTTTCCGTTCTTTCTTTTTCATAACTAACTACACTAAAAAACGAGCCAAGCACCGAGCCTCGTGGCGTTACCTTTGACCCCACTCGTGCGCTCCCACGTGCCACCCAATCTCATCGTTATTACTACACATCGTGGTCAAATCATACCATGGTAATACACGTAGGACATAGGCCCAATCCGATTTATACAAACACGGCCCAAAACACTTGGACTAACTTCTACGGCCCAAGTAACATTTTTTTTTTATTTCAAGAAATTTTCTTTTCACTTAACATAAGATTGCACTCACTGGATCGTTTCAATGTGAAGCCTTTTTTTTCTCTTGGATAATAATCCTCCAACTTCATTTTTCTCTCCTTGTTTCTGCTATACATCTACTGAGTATAGAATGGAGTTTGGATTTTCTATTGATTTTTTGTTATTGTTCTTCTGTTATGTTTTCAAAATACATTGATGACCATTAATTTAAAAATTTAAAAATATATTAAAATTATCTTTAAAGTATTAAAATAGTGTGTTTTTAATGTTTAGCAGAGAACAATAAAAAAAATTAGACTCCTGTAGAATGGTAATTTTTCAAAGACAATGATGGAGTTCAAATTCATTTTTTTTTATATATATTAAGGGCACGCTTTCAGACAATATTGCACTAATAACATTAAAATAGTGTCTGTCCCATGTAAAGGAAGAATACCAATACTTTGACACACATAAAATTTTCTATACTATTCTTTATTTATTTATTTATTTTTAAATACAAAAGTTTGTTTTTTTATAGCTATTTTGTTTCACAGATTTAACTAGAATAGTTTCAATTTGTCACTATCATTAGGCTATTCAAAGAAGAGTTGTTCTTTTTCTATGATTCTTGCCAAATCGATTGAAGGGCTATTGCTTAGCATCTTAACTAGGTTAGACTGTGACATGACCATGATTTATGGTATCCTTCTATTTGAGGGAAGAGAAGAGAGACTTGTTAAGGTTAAAAATCTAATCAAAGAGACCATGATTCAGCTACACCGAATTATAGTTTTTATAGTCATGTCATTAAGATTATCAAATTTGTGCTTTTAAACGGTTGTGGAAGACAAAATCAATTACCAGATGGATGAATAATCATTAGGCATGAGGTTAAAATAGTGCCGTTTTTTGTCCCACCCACCTTTACAAAGATTTAAATTCACCAAAGTTAGATCAACATAGTAGCAAAAAAATTGATGAATCATCAAAAATTAAGACCATACCAGCCATTATTTTGTTAAGAAATTTTAGAACCTTCTCTAAATCAGTAAAACTTTTTATAACAATGGTATCAAAATCTTGCAACGAACTCAATGTCTCAAATTGGAACCTCGTTGTTTTAACGAGGTTCTTACTCTAACGAAAGGGAAACTTAAATTTAATGATAGAAAAGTTTTGAGATCTTGTACGAATGGGTTAACCTTTTGAGAAACGGTGAGTATTTTTGTTTGCATAATTGCATTAGATACCAAAACATTCAGAATCTCCAAAGTTTTACAATTCAATATTTTCATTGTGTTTGGTTGTTTTGGTTTTGTAGCTTGATTTGAACTTTACGATAGAAATGGTATAATTTGCATTTTACCTCAACATATGATCGATCACTAACTGCAATGTTTGACACTATTTTCCATGTCTTGTGCACTATTGCTCTGCTATGAGAACAATCATAGTATGACTTTGGCATGATTGCAATTTGAAGGGACATGCTGGTCCGTGTTGTTGGAAACAAACATTGTCTTCATTGTAAGCATGGAAGACATTCTCCATGCACATGCTTAAAGTTGCCGGCTGAAGAATTAATTGCATTACAAAAGTGACAGATAATGCTACCAAATCTCTATTTTTCTTCTGAAAAAAAAAAAAACTAAGTCGTAAAGGAAAATTTGAAAGACATCGCTTGTTAATTCAATTGCATCGTAATAGACCTTGTATCGTGTTTAATTATATTTAATGCTCAATAAGATTATCTAGACCAAAAGATGCATGTGAAGCAAAGAAAAAAGTGGTACACAGACAACTTTTGGGTACATTGATTCATAAAACATTAAATTTTGTGTCTCTCTCTTTTTTATCCACGACATGTAATAAAAAGAAGAAGTGTAAATGTGATGCTATTGAATGTATATAAGATCTGAGTGTTTAGATTTTAATATAGTAAGGGGCTTCATGAAATCCGGACAAAAATAAAAGTTGTGAACGGAGATGTTTTGCGATCGGTAAAAAAGAGGATTATGTGGGTCAAAAGTTGTGCTTTTTGCAGGAACAAAGGATAAGGGATGGAAGGATAGTTCAAAAGAGAATAGAAAAAAGGGTCTCTGTTGTGTTATCAGCTAGAAAAAGCAAGTGGGAAAACAATAAGAATGTTCATTGTTTAACAAGTAATGCCCATTTAGCTCACTTCACATTGCCACACTTTGTCATTCATATTTGGCATTATTTGTAATGTTCACATCTCTTGGATTTCTTGGATACACACCAAATCAAAGTATTGACTTTATATGTTTGGGCAGTTTTTGATGATCCACCACCCAAACTAAAACGTTTCTTGCTCTGTGATCGCTCTCTCCTAATCATGCCTCCAGGTGCTTGTTACTATCCACTCCAACGCCTGCTACTGCCAAAACCGTTGCACTAACCCTCTTTCAATAATTCCTCTTTACCTTCATAATGCAATGCTTCAAGTTTGTTACCAAAGATCAATTTTGCTACTAGTTAATCATTGCCCTTCTTTTCTTTAGGTTATTTTCATAATCCATAGTTTGTTAGTAACTGAACTTTAATTCAAACTCTTCACTCCGAAACATATATATAATGGATGAGACTAAATATTGATAGGTGATCTGACACCGATTCGATTACGGGGTGAAACAATGTATCCAACTGTTAAGATCGAACGCTTACCACTATGTCAAAAGCTATAATTAGTAGTTAGGGCGCAACTCTTTTTACTTAAGAGTGTAACACAAGTCCAAACGTTACGATTTATTCGATTGTGATCCGACTCACTTGGTCTCTGTCACGAGACAATTGATGTCACTTGCAACAATCTCATCCTTAGCAATTGTCCTACTAGAAACTTCACTTGGATTGTGACTTGACCCATTTGGCCTTCGCCACGGAACAATTGTACAACCCGCAACACCAACAAACAATAAATTTGGATGGAATAGACTCTAATTGATGATAAAAATTGGATTTCAAAACTTATCTGATGTTACAATATCAACTTATAAAATGAGATCTCATTCCATTTATACAGGATAAATTGATTTTATTTATTGGATGGGACGTGAGAGTTCTTAATATTGGTTGTTAAACATATAAATGTCTGGGACAGCATAGGTCCCACATCTGTGTAGCACTTTTGAAGAATTTTGGGCAGCTTTCAGTATCAAACAAACAAAAAACAGAAGTCGGAAATTTGTAGTCTTTTGATGTTTTACTTATGCTATCTAGAATATAGTCCACATCATATATGCATGCGTTGGTTTTTGTATGATTGATTACATTCTAGTTCCACATGCTTGACCATTAAAATGAGGAGTGATTGAAACTCATGGTGAAAACTATGGTACTAAAGTCTAAAGCTCGCTATTTTTTTATTACATGGGGGCATTAGTAAATAGTACCATACGGAGGAGAATGCTTGTAAATTTGCTTCGTTTTTAGACCGAGTCAACACAACTAAACTCCATTGACCCATAATCAAGAAGCTCCTGAATCATCTGTTCAATGTGATCATCTTCAAGAACTGGCTGAAACTGTTGCTGCTGTTCTGCTTCTCCTTCTCCCACTTCAACATGGTACTCTTCTACCCACTGCACTTCCTCGTGTCTCTTCTCTGCCCATCGGAAACTTTTTGTGTCCACGCTCGTTCCCGCAACGGCATTGCCTGAATTTGACGACCCTTCTTCACCCTCTTTCTGAGATCCCTTCTGCTTGTTCATTTGGAGCGAAAGAGACGCCATGTGACACTTGTGTAGCTTCGCTGTCAGAGTAGCAGAAAGAAGCTTCGACGAAGATAATTGTGGGTCGTTCGGATTGTAAGCGAAATTGGTGCGCGCTTTTGGCCCGCACATTAACCTCGCCGCTTCATCGTACGCTCTGGCAGCATCTTCCGCTGTTTCAAACGTTCCCAGCCATATTCTGGTCTTCCTAGAAAAACCAGCAAACAACGTTAATCAGTGTGTTACATAATGCGGTTTTATTAAAAAAACTACAGGGTAACACGGAAGAAGAAAAAGTTGGTATTTAAGAAGAAAGAGTGAGTATTACAAAAGAGGGTGGCGAATTTCGGAGACCCAGGAGCCCCAGTGCCTCTGGCGGACACCACGATAGCGTTGTTGGGGTCTAGCCATGATGGTGATTGGTGGTTGAAACTTGTTGGTGAAGCGTGTTTGAGAATGTGAAAGTGAAGTGTTAATGGAGTGGAGAAGGTGGTAACACTCATTTATATAATACTCTTTTGCGGCTTTCTCCTCTATCAAACCATGGCCCCACCAAGTTCCCTCCTTTTCCAAGCCTGGTAATTTTTTTGTTTCACCTTTTTCTTTCTCTGCAACTCACAGTCAAGAGTTCATTCCTAATACATACATGATTCTACAAAGAGCAAGAGAAACATTGATTCTACAAAGAATAACACTGTTTGGTATGATTTTGAAGAAAATGAATACAAGGGTAGGGTACTAACTCAACTTTCTTCTCTGCTTTGACTTGATCTCAGAGACTTAATTAATAAACGTGTTATGTTCAATATGCAAATAGATAGGTATGAATAAGACAGACAATGATGATGTCTAAATTATGAAGTATATAGGTAGATATGTACTTTAATAATAACCTTCACAAGTGGTGTGAGTGTATTTCTTTACTAGCAATAATAACCAGATCGAGAAAGGGCATGTGAGAAAGGAAGTGACAAAATATATATATATATATATATATATATAAAAGGTCCATCGGTATTATTATAATCAATCACCATATTTTTTTAAGTATTGTTCGTTTTGGATGGCAGTGTTTTATTACATATATTTTACAGGGTGAAATGAGCTTTTAAAATGAGTTAAATATGTTTTTTTTCTTTCAAATTTTAGTGAAATTTAGAATTAGTTTCTCTTTATAATTTTTGACAAATTTAGTTATTTATCTTTAAAAATGTATTTCATAATTTTGACATATCATTTTAACCAAATTTTGTTAAGTTTATCTAACTTTTGAAGCGTATTTCATAATAGTATTTGAATTGTTTACACCATTTCAAAACTTTTGACCAATTTAATCATTCATCTTTAAAAATGTATGAATTTAATTATTTTAACCAAATTTTGTTAAGTTTATCTAACGTTTCAAACGTATTTCATAATAGTATTTGAATTGTTTACACCGTTTAACACACGTCCGCTTCAATGTTAACTCAAATATTATCATAAAATGAGTTTAAAATGTCAAATAAACTTAAAAAATTTAGTAGAAAAAACTAAATCCACACATTTCTAAAGATAAAGAATTAAATTAGTATTTAATTTCAAAGAGGGACTATTCCAAAATTTACTAAAATTTGAGGGACTAGGACCAAAAACATATATAACCCTTTTTAAATTATGTTTGACATCAATTTTTAGATGATGTGAGATTATTAAATGTACCAAAGTAAATTCCTAAATAAAAAACAAAAGTTTTGATCCTTACAAACAATAATATTTTTAAATCAATCACTTTTAAAAACGTGAAATTGTTTCAAAAGATATAAGAAGTATTTAAGTTACGTTTAAATTTTAAATGGTATTCAACTATCGAATATACCATAATATATATATATATATATATATATATATATATATATATATATATA
>Ga0209589_1012816_pt1 | contig 11212 bp, 5 predicted proteins | sample CowpeawhiteBW_FD_187525 | JGI IMG/M metagenome (GOLD analysis project Ga0209589, IMG submission 187525) | Root nodule microbial communities of legume samples collected from California USA - Cow pea white BW (SPAdes) (version 2) | ecosystem: Host-associated > Plants > Roots > Nodule | place: USA...
CGATTGGTTTAATTTTTTTTTTTTTTTTTTCGGATTAAAAGTTATTACTCCAAAACAATAGTACTTAAGAAAAAAGATGACCGATAAATTGATAATCAATATGAAATAGAAGGAGCATAATATTGTCTGATATAACTGAAGTTTCATAATCAGATATAACCAACCAACTTCAGGAAGATCCCTGTACGTAAAAGCAGAAAAAGTACTGGAACTTCTCAACTATTGAATTTATAGATACACACAACTAAAGAAGTGCCATCGACCAATTGTTACATAGAGAACCAAAATTTTCCTTTTTCTTGCAATCTTATCATGCATTCCAATACACAGTATCCTTGTCTGCATCAAGTACTTCTTTGATGACTTGCTGGAACAAACCGCCAGAGGTCCACAGCAATATCTACTTCCTTCTTCTTATGAAATTTGTACATTTTTGGTACATCAAACCGAAGCTGCCAAAGCAAGAAAAAAAAAAGTTCAACCGTAAGAGTCTGGTAAATTGTACAATGGTTATCATACAAATAACTGGAATAAGAAAACGGGAGCTGTTGTTCCTTACGACGAAATCAATAGGAAGAGGATTATACATTTTTCATGCAAGACTGAAAAACATCAGATATGAAGTAAATTTCACTCACCTCACATATAACTTCAGCACTACTAGCATTGAAACTCCTTAATGCTGTTCGTTTCACATGCTGCAATCAGATGAAACTTAATCTCGGTATTGTCACAAAGAAAATCATATCATACTGTTCAGATGCTACACAGAATTATAGATTGCACGTGAATGCATGCTTATGCATTAAACATAAAAGAACAAAGCAATAAGTTACAAAGACATTGGTGATGATTGTATTTTGTAGGGGAATTAAACTTCTAATACTGCAGAAAATTTCCGTGTGGGAAAAACTTCTACAGTGCTTTGATAGGAATTGTATTTAAATAAGTATGTGTTTAACGATAAATCAACATATGAAAATGCTAAAATTTCATATTAAACCCCACAAACTGAACCATCTAATCGTTTTAGTCTAAAATCATATAATTGATTCATGCTATGCCTCAACTCAAAATGCAAGCTAGATTCAAAAACTATAACTAGAACGAAGTATAGAATAAGCTTGATAGAATGATACCACACAAGTGAAAACCAAGTGCAAAGGTTCAAGTAATAGAATGGGATGGTGAGCAACTTATGGCTTCATAAACCTTGTGGAGACAAAATAAACTAATATATGGCACAGGAGATAATAAGTTATAAAAATTTGGACATGCTTGGAGATCTGAACTATTCAATTTAATAATTAGAATCTAAGATGAAGACGACTTACATCTCTTGTTGAAGTCTTATGCAAAGAATAAACAGCTTGCGAAGCAACCTGACATAGCAATACATGGTACATAGGTAATATTAGAATTTCCATCATTCTTGCGTTTATAACTAAGCTTTGATGTTAACTTACCTTCAAAGCAACGGAAAGAAAATCCATATCTGCACCTTTTTTGCGAGTACCAAATGGAGGATTCATTATAACTGTATCAACAATTGGACCTAGAGAATACCAAGATAACCTTGAGTTTATAGGAGGAAAAAATTCAGCAACATTTCAAATCTTGATATAGAATTTTTTAAGCCAGCTTTCCCCTTAAATCGATGACTGGTTCACTTGATCATTTTGTTTAGCATCTACTAGAACAAGTCATGGATAAATGAGATACTTGTACATAACATACAATGTCCATGAGTTATATAAATGATGCATAAAGAATATTCCTGTTACATTAGGAACTAAGGATTCAATTCAGAAACACAGTTTAATGAATTAAACTCTCAATTATAGTTTCTAGAGCCACAATTATAAGCAACTTGGAGAGAAAAAAAAAATTGCGGAAAGGTGGGGTGATCAGTAAATTGCACCAAGCAACAAGCTTTCATTCAGACTAGTGTTGCTCCAAAATTCCAATAATAATTTCAAACTTCAAAGATAAAAGTTACGCTGCATGTACCCATTAACAATATTTCGTCAAGAAGAAAACTTGTACAATGTTATGGTATTCTAAGAGAGAGATGACGTGGAAAGCTACCTCTCCATCCCAATTCCAAGACATTAGACCGAATAAAATCGATGTCAAGCTGCAGTTTTAATAGAATAACAAAGGAATGTTGTGCATCAGTAATCAGTAGTCAACTTCAACATAATCATTGAATTTGATAAAAATGATTTATTCATTGCATCTATAGAGTACTATTCATCTTCTCTTATTCCAGTTTTAAGTACAATATTCAAAAGATACAGAAAATTATTATTCCATTTCAGAAATAACAGACTCAGTAATTGAAAATCAAAACCTATTAATCTATTCACTCATTTACCATAACAATCGGCAGAAAGACAATACCTCAAGTTCCTCTGCATTAACAGAAGCTATTTCAAGAGATTCTGGATCAATGTCAATGCTGAGAACATGTCTGATCAATGCTAAGAAAAGTCAAGAGAATATTAGATACCGTAATACAAAAGCATCTAATGTGATTTAAAGATAAAGAAATTCAAAATTTTAGAAAAACCATACTGTGATTCTAATCTCCACTCTGATTCAGGTTAGGTGACAATAAAAGATTAAGGGAATGAGAAACAAAAAGCAAACAGGGAAAGATGCAACTCACTCTGCACCCAAAAGGGCAGCTGCAACACCTAACGTACCACAGCCGCATCCAAAGTCAGCCACTACTTTGTTGCTCACATCCTCAAACGAATTCTCCGCCTGATTCTCATGAACAGAAAAGGAACAGAACTTTAACAAAGTGGAAATTACTAAAACTATTTCACAAGGCAAAAACTAATCCCTAAATATTTTGCAAATGCACACACACTTGCACTCAATTGAATTCATTTCCTAAAATACCCTCCCCATGTTTCCCTAATCCATACAACAGAACTGCAAGCAAATGCTCCAAGGATGGTCTTAAAACCCAAAAGCAAATCAAAATTGTCACCGACAAGAATCAAACTAAATGTTCCCAATCACATCATCACACAAGCAATTGTGACCAACAAAGGTTGCACTGCATATACTAGGCTGGCCAAATTCCACAAACAGACGCACTCTAAGAAATACCCATTAACGACCAAAGCAAGATGAACATGGTATAAGGTAAAAGAATCCAACTTTAGCACATTTGATGAGTAAAGACAGAAGGGAGAGTGAAATAAAAAGAATGGTGAATAAAGGGAATGAGGGAACACAGTGAAAAGCATTCGGGAAGCAATATGGGGTCCCGTTGGATACTGTTCAAGCTCCTCCTGCATGCCACAAGCCACAACCACAAAACAAAGAAGAAGTGAGTGACCAATGTTAATGATGTAATCAAAATTCACAACAAGAAGTGAGATGGTGGAAAGTTGGAGAGAAAGGAGAAAGCTTTACCTTGGGTTGAGGGAACTGCTGGAGACCACCAAGAAGGCCTTCCAACTGCTTCAGCTTCATCTTTTCCGGCGATTGATTCAAACTTTCACTTCCATTTTTTTCTGCCTAAATTTTTGTATCATTCATTCTTTCTTTCTTTCTTTTTTTCCCTTCGTTCTCTGCTTCAACAGTTCCACCATCTCTGTTCCAAAGCCCGGCCCAATCACACTGGTAAAGATTAATTGGGCTTATACTCTTTCGTCTTCTTCTTTTTTCTATTACATTCTCAGAAAAAATAATTACCTTTTTTATTACTCAATTATTATTATTTTATAAATTTTATATTTAAGTTTTTCCATGTTTTATTATTTTATTTTTAAAATTTTCACAATATTTACTTATTTGTTAAAGGTGCGGTAAGTATTGATGCATCAAGAAAAGTTGAAAAAAAAAAACCATTATATATAAGTAATTAAAGAAAAACAAAATAGTTTGCCCTTATGATTTTTTTCTCCAAAGAAAAAATATATATAAATAAAGGCTTATAAGTGGCAACAACATTTTAAGTAAAGATGAACCTACGTTTGAGAGAGATACTACATGAAAGAAACTCTCTCAAGAGAAATATTGTTTTGTGACCATCAAGAAATAAATTCATGTGTTGGATATTAATTAAAATCATTTGTTTTTTCTTTTAAGGCTTTAATATAGTTAAGAGTTAATTTATAAATTATTTATAATGAAGTTGGTCTAAGTCAGTGACGAATAAAACAGATTACTCTTTATCTTTTACCTTCACTGTCAATTCACATCTTCTAAATTCTACAGACTAAAATATTAGAAAATAAATCAAAATCACGGAAACAGGTACTAAAATGATAATTCAGCCTTATGTTATTTGTTGTTTTAGCAGTTATAGTTATTGTTTTCTGCACAAATATTGAAGCCATCAAGAGAATGGTTTAGAAACTGTCACGTGTTCTTAAAAGACAAACACCCACGGTGACCCACACTCGATATAAAGAATTTGAAGAAGTGGAAGAATGAAGAATCAAAATAGGTTGAAAAAAATGGAGAATATATAACAGTAAAAGGTGATAATGCACTAGCCAGAAAATGGTTAGAAAAAAATACCATAGATTAGATGCTAGAATGATTGAATTAATCTGCGGAAGAATAACGCTTCCCAGTGCAAAGATTATACTGTATTGTGTTCATCTATATATAGAACTTTGGCATGTGAACATATAACCAGGGAAACCAGAGAAAACCTAACCTAGTTTTTATTCACCCATTATTATTTTGTATAAAAGAAGAAGATGGGAAACAGTCTTGGTGTTGTTCTCGACAATTATATTGGAAGTGCTCAATTTCCTTGCCATCTACAGCTGGGACCATCCACTTCCATCGATTTGGACAGAAAACTTGTTGAGAAAAGTAGATGAGGAAAGTTGTACCATACAGTTAACAAGGCGTGTTGTTGATCAACATGGTAATATCCAAGACGTAATGGTTTCAGTCATTGGCTTGTCTGGGATAGTTTGTGGGGTATTTTCTATGGTAATCACCGAGACCAATCATATTAGGATAAGTCCTTGCATGTGGCATTTTCCCTCAGAAATCATTAAATGGATGAAGACAAACAGGAGTTTTGATGCATGGGGTGGTGTTATCGATACATCACTTTACTTCTATGCGAGAGGAGGCAGATTGGGTCTTCTTGCTGTGGAGTCAAAGAAAAACACAACGGAGGAAGACGCTGAGGTCGTGACTGCGGCGCACTACTTTGTTAAAAGTAGCGGAACATGTTTTTACGGATCAACTGGAGCAAACATTGGCCTTTCTGTGGTGGCAAAGTTTCGAGCATCAAATGGAAAATTTCAGATAACAGTGGAAGGCCCTGAGCAGCATCCTGTCTCTTCATTACATTGCATGATTGATGAAGTCAACACAACTGGGATTTGGAAGCCTACCATGTGTCCTCATTGCTATCAGAAAAGGAGGGGTAAACTGCTTTGGCAGTCTGATAGTGAAGACAGTGACAGTGTTTCCATACCAGTACCTCGTGCCAACCCGAGAAATGCAAGAGGGGTCTCCAATGGTGGAAGGTTGCAGGGAAATGGTAATGGTAATTTCATTGAAAACAATGTTATGGTTTTCAAAAGAAGATGCTAACAGTTATTCAACTTAGAACAAGACAGTCTTGGGAGAAGATTTCTGTTTTGTTTTTGTTAGTAGACAATAATTTGTCTCTGGTTGGTTATTATGCAGAACCCTATTGTAACTGCTTGCACTCTATGTTTTCTTTCTCAATAATATGTTTTGGTGTTGTGTCTATATATATTTTACATGTTTTGTTCCCATGTGTGATTCACACAAGTGTGGCTATCACTATATACAATTATTGTCAGTATCCAGTATTAATAAAGTTTTGTTTTGCCTCTTAAGATAAAATAGTTTTTTCTTTTGTACTTTCTAACTTGCACTATGATTATTGATTTTTTGTATCAAATATTTTTTTTTTTTCCAAAAAAGAAACAATCAAGTTAAAGAAGAATCGAAACTATTAAAAAAGAGCAACATAAACGAGTGATGAAGAAGATTCGAATGGTAGTGCGATAGAAACAAAGGGAATTATTAGATGCTGTGAAATTGAATTAGTCTGCGGAAGAATAACGCTTCCTTTTGCAGATAACGTGGAAATATTCTATACTCTACACACTAAGTATTGATAAATATCCCCATGATCATCCGAAGCAAGCATAGCAGAGAAAACCTAGCAAAGTATCCACATCCATTAACCCTACATATTTGCATACTTTCATCTCTCTCCATTCCGTTCCATTCTTTAAATCCTTGGCTTTAGATGGGAAACAGTATTCGCAGAGTTGGTCGACAAAGAGATTCTGGATCAATGTCAATGTCGAGAACATATCTGATCAATGCTAAGAAAAGTCAAGAGAATATTAGATACAGTAATACAAAAGCATCTCATTTGATTTAAAAATCACGAAATTCAAATATTTAGTATAGCCATATTGTGATTCTAATCTGCACTCTATTTCAGATTAGATAAGATGCAACTCACTCTGTACTCAAAAGGCATCTGCAGCACCTAATTAGCGTAAGAATTATCTGCCTTAGAGTGAAGAATGAAGAATGAAGAATGAAGAATATATAACAGTAAATTCAATTAGTGGAAGAATGAAGAATCAAACTGGTAGAAGAATAGAGAAACCTATAACAGTAAAAGGAAAGTGGTTTGGAAAAATTATGATGGAGAATTAGATGCTACCATGAATAAATTAATCTGCGGAAGAATAACGCTTCCCATTGCAAAAGATTATACTGTGTCGTGTGCGTCTATATATAGAACTTTGGCATGTGAACATCCGAACCAGAGAAAACCTAACCTAGTTTATTCACCCATTACTATTTTTTCAGTACTGTACATGCCCTACATCCTCCTATATTATTTGCACACCATTAAAGTCTCAAACCTTAAACTACGTACAAATCCATTTCATTCCTCTTGTTGAGTTGTGTTGTTGCATCTATTTTGTATAAAAGAAGATGGGAAACAGTCTCGGTGTTGTTCTCGATAATTACACCGGAAGTGCTCCAATTCCTTGCCATCTACCGCTGGGAGCATCCACTTCCATCGATTTGTTCAGAAATTTGCGTGAGAAAGACGATGCGGGAGTGGTGAGCGAGACATGGTGTGTGTCATACACAGTAGATAAGGAAACTTGTGACGTAAGTTTGATAAGGCATGGTGTTGATCAACATGGTAACGTGGAAAAGGTAGAATTTGTCGTCAATGACTGGTTATGTGGGATAATTCATGGGAAGTTTTGTATGGTAATCACCGAAACTAACTATATCAGGATAGATCCTTGCGAGTGGGTTAGTTTGGACGAATTTTTATGGACAAAGGCAAAGAGGAGTTATGATGCAAGGGGTGGTGTTATGGATACAACAGTTCACTTGTATGGGAGTGAAAGCAAACGAGGTCTTCTTGCTGTGGAATCAAAGAAAAACACTGTGGTGACTGTGGCGCACTATTTTGTTAAAACTAGCGGAACAAGTTTTTGCAGATCAACCGGAACAAACATTGCCCTTTCTGTGGTGGCAAAGTTTGGAGTATCCAATGGAAAATTTGAGATAAGAGTGGAGGGTCCTGATGAAGTCCGTAGAACTGGGATTTGGAAGCCTACCATGTGTCCTCATTGCGATCATAAACGGAGGGGTAAATTGTTTTGGCAGTCTGAGAGTGAAGACAGTGACAGTGTTTCCATACCAGTACCTACTCGTGCCACCCCGAGAAATGCAAGAGGGGTCTCCAATGGTGGAAGGTTCCGGGGAAATGGTAATGGTAATATCTATGAAAACAATATTATGGTTTTCAAAAGAAGATGATGATAACAGTTATTCAACTCAAGACAAGACAATCTTGGTGGGAGAAGATTTGTGTTTTCTTTTTCTTAGTAGACAATAATTTGTCTCTGGTCGGATATTACGCAGAATCCAATTGTAACCAGCACTTTGTCTTTTCTTTCTGAATAATCAATTTCGGTGTCATTGTCTATTTTGCTTATGTGATCTTTACCACACAAGTGGCTATGACTATGTATATTTGGTGAAGCCATGAGAACAAAGTTGCACAATGATTTGGCACTCTGACAGTGATGACAGTGAGAGTGTTCCTCTGGCACGGCGTCATGGTGGCTGCCAGAAAAATTGAAGAACGGTTAACAATGGTGTGGAAGGTTCAATGGCAATGGTAATGGTAATTTCATTGATAATAGATATATGTTTTTTGGAAAGAGATGGTGGTAATATAAGGTACCAAATTTTGTTATTCTACTAGTTTGGTATGAAGTAACGTACTTTCATATGTTCTGATTGCATGACAATGAATAAGCCACCATCATGTATAGACAATAAACCTAGGTGTTCTTGTTTTTGTTTTTGGTTTTTGTTTTAATCTTACTTACTTCACAGTTGTTTGTGTAATGAAGAACAGAGATGTTGTGTGTCTTTATTTTCTAAATTTCTTAGTAGTGTTGCATTTATTGTTTATTTACTGATCAACACTAATTAAGTTAGGGTTCGTGCTTTTAGTATTTGTTTTTAATAATGTTTTAATTTTTAAATATTAAGAAAAATATTAAATGGTATTCTAAATTCACATTTAAGTTAGTTAAAATAATTTAAACAGTACGTTACTTTGAAATTTATTTGAAAAATTAAAAAGATTTTAACGCAGTTGAGTGAAAGAGACTATATTTAACTAATATATATTCAAAGAAAATGAAATAAGTATCGAAAATAACTATGATAAAATATGAATAATGGAACACCTAATGAAATTATTGTTATATATGTGTACCAAAAACTGAATGGAGATTGTTAAACTTTTTTTCTTTGTTAACTACTGTTTAAACAAAAATAATAAAAGCTAATTTATTTTATGTGTTTATTAAATTTTCCTTTACGAGGAAAGAGTTCCACTATTTTCAACCTCAGTCAATTTTTACATTCATTTTATATTTACTTCTTTAATCTTTTATTTATTTATTTTTATAAACATAACATTTTAGTTTTTAAAATAAATATATTACTGGTATGAAGTGATTATTGTAAAAAAAAACCATTTCCATTAGGATAAAAATAATTTTTTGACTACTAAATTTTGACATTTTTCTCTTACAATCTTAGGTGTCATCTTTTGAGTGGTTTTTTATTTATTCTTTTACTCATTTTCAATCTTTCAAAAATATTTAGAAGATAACACTCGTGTTATAAGAGAAAATTGTCAAAATTTAATAGTCAAAATATCATTGTTATAACAAAATAAAATCAAGAAAATAAACAGGCACAAACACCCATTTGTGACCCACACTCATAAAAGAATTGAGTTAGTGGAAGAATCAAACAGGTGGAAAACATGGAGAATATATATATATATATATATATATAACAGTAAAAGGAGAGTGGTTTGAAAAAAATTATGATGCAGAATTAGATGCTACCATGATTAAATTAATCTGCGGAAGAATAACGCTTCCCAGTGCAAAGATTATACTGTATTGAGTTCATCTTTATATATAACTTTGGCATGTGAACATCCTCTGCAGGAAAACCAGAGAAACCCTAACATAGTGTATTCACCCATTATTATTTTATCAGTAACTTCACACACCCTACATCCTCCCATATATGCACACCATATTTCTCTATATCCATTCAAGTTTAAACCCTTAAACTACTTAGAAATCCATTCCAATTCTCGTGCTAAGTTGTGGTCTTGCTTCTTCTCTTTTGTATAAAAGAAGAAGATGGGAAACAGTCTTGGTGTTGTTCTCGATAATTATATTGGAAGTGCTCCATTTCCTTGCCATCTACAACTGGGACCATCCACTTCCATCGACTTATCCAGAGATTTGTATCCACTAGAAGGGGGACCGGTGCTTGAGATAGTGTGTGTGACATACAAAATAGATGAGAAAAGGTGTATGGTACACTTAGTAAGGCATAATGTTGATCGATATGGCAACGTCGACAGGGTCGATTTTAACATCTGGGACCCCTTATCTGGGAAAACTAATATCACAATTGGTATGCAAATCACTGATACCAATTATGTTAGTATAAATCGCCATGGGAGTACTTTCACAAACTCCACTTTATGGACAAAGACAAACAGGAGTTTTGATGCATGGGGTGGTGTTATCGATACAACGGTTGACTTCTATGGGAGTGCAGGCACATGGGGTCTTCTTGCTGTGGAGTCAAAGAAAAACAACACGGAGGAAGAGGCTGAGGTCGTCACCGTGGCGCACTACTTTGTTAAAAGTAGCGGAACAAGTTTCTACGGATCAACTGGAACTATTAAAGTATAATGCAAATTTTAGAAGAATCTAGAAAAATATAAGATAGAGTTGTTGAAATGTAAAGAAACTTCTAAAGTATTGGAGAAAAGCCTAGAATAGAAAGAAAAATCAAGAACATTCAACTATGTAGAAAAATCTAGAAGTATTTGCATTAGTTCTACCTAGAAGTTTCTAGAATAATTTATGGGTCTATAAATACCCATGTATGCTACCATTTTGTAACATGAAGAACAACTAACACAATATCCAATACAACTACTCTCAACTACAAAATACACTTCTCCAACTACTACTTTCACACTCTACTATCCACACATTTTCTCTATCCCTTCAACTATCCCTTTAACAACCTTAAAATACTAACAGTGGTATCAGAGCCAGGTTCGATCATTTATTGGGCGTAGAAAAATTATTCTATTACTTCCAAAACCTTCCTTCTATAGTTCCAAAAGAAGAGAGTTTTTTCTCTTAATCCATGGCTTCTAACATTGTTCACTTTTCTTCAGTCCCCCTACCAGTTTTTACTGGTAAAAATTTTGACCTTTGGAAACTCAAACTAAAGACATATTTTATCACACAAAAATTGTGGGATATTGTTCAATCTGGTTATACAAAACCAGATAATATTGAGACTTTATCTGAGGAGGAACGGAAAAAGCTAGAAGATTCTGAACAAAAGGATGTCCAAACATTATTTGTTCTTCAACAAGTTGTGGGAGAAACTATCGTCATGAGGATCATGGATGCAGAAACTGCAAAAAGGGCATGGGATATTTTGGAAGAAGAATTTGAAGGCAATGAACAGGTACGCTCCGTTAAACTACACTATCTAAGAAGAGAATTTGAGACCATCAGAATGAAGGAATCTGAGACCATTGAAGAATACTATGGAAGAATAAAAGAAA
>Ga0209589_1012817_pt1 | contig 11211 bp, 15 predicted proteins | sample CowpeawhiteBW_FD_187525 | JGI IMG/M metagenome (GOLD analysis project Ga0209589, IMG submission 187525) | Root nodule microbial communities of legume samples collected from California USA - Cow pea white BW (SPAdes) (version 2) | ecosystem: Host-associated > Plants > Roots > Nodule | place: USA...
CTAGTTTGGGCTGTAAGTGGGCCTGGGCCCTAACCCAGGCCCTTAGGTGGACTCGTTGAATACCAGGGGGCTTTTATTTTGCTAAGTATATTGATGTTGTCGGCCTAAACCGACTACTTTCCTTGGTGGTTTGTGTTACCGGTTTAGGCCGGCTAGGGAACTTAAACGAATTAACCACGAGTTAGGGGTGTTCGACCCAGGCCGCTTACTTGTGGTAAGGGTGGGGAACTTAAACGAATTAATCACGAGTTAGGGGTGTTCGACCCAGGCCGCTTACTTGTGGTAAGGGTGGGGAACTTAAACGAATTAACCACGAGTTAGGGGTGTTCGACCCCAGCCGCTTACTTGTAGTAAGGGTGGGGAACTTAAACGAATTAGCCACGAGTTAGGGGTGTTTGACCCAGGCTGCTTACTTGTGGTAAGGGTGGGGAACTTAAACGAATGCGAAAAATAAAGAATAGTTCACAGTTGAGAACCCTTTGTTTTATTCATTGAATTTGGGGTGCCTCGTTAAAACCTCCCTGGCCAAAACCCTTCATAGCACTTCTACTAGTTCCTCGGGCCATCGGCCTTTGGCATTATCTAATCTCTTGCGCAATTCCACTAGGATGACTTTGTTGGCTGCCTCTGCTTGTCCATTGTTTGTGGGTGCTCTACAGAACTTATGATGTGTTTGATGCCTAGACCAGTGTAGAACTTGGCTAGCTCTTTATCTATAAATTGTCGGCCATTGTCAGTGATGATAGTATGTGGAACACCATATCTACATATAATATCTTTCCAAACGAACTGTTGAACTTGCTGGGCTGTGATAGTGGTCAGTGGCTTGGCTTCTATCCATTTGGTGAAATAATCAACGGCTACAATCAGGAATTTGCCCTGCCCCTTGTCGGGGGAGAAGGGGCCGAGGATATCCATTCCCCATTTAGCAAAGGGCCATGGGGATAGTATGGAATGGAGTTGTTCTTGTTTCTGGTGGATGAGGTTGCCATGTTTTTGGCATGGTTTGCACTTTCGGACGTAGTCTTGGCAGTCTGCTTCTATAGTCGGCCAGAAGTAGTCGGCTCTAAGGATTCTAGTAGCCATAGTGCGTGCGCCGGAATGGTAGCTGCAAATGCCTTCGTGTAGCTCTTTAATGATATACTTCGCTTGTTCTGCAGTGACACATCTAAGGAGCGGTTGGCCATATCTGCGTGTTTAGAGGTCATCGCCTATCATGGTATACCTGCCGGCCTTAGCCAGCCAAGTTTTGTCCACATCTTGTGGGGGGTTGCTGGTTTTTAGATATTGGATATAGGGGGTGGTCCAGTTGTGGCTTTGGGGAGGGGTGGTATTGTCGGTTGGGGAGTGGGTTAGGTTTTGGCAGGTATTTGTGATGGATGGTGTAGATAATGTTTGGTATAATAGGGATCGGTGGCGGCTTTTTAATTTGGTGCTGGCTAATTTGGAGAGGATGTCGGCTCTGATGTTGTCGATTCTGGAGATGTGTTCGATGCGGACTCGTTCAAAGGCGGATTGAATGACTACACGGACCAGATGGTAATATTGTAGAAAGATGGGGTCTTTAATTTGGAATTCGTCATTTAGGTGTCCTACAGTAAGTTTGGAGTCAGTTTTGCATGTTAACATCTTGACACCAACTTCGCGGGCAAGGGAAAGGCCGACGAGGATGGCTTCGTACTCGGCTTGGTTGTTTGATGTTTTGAAGGAAAAGTGGAGGGGTTTTTCAATGAGGATGTCGTTAGGTCCTTCTAACACGATGCCAGCACCGACACCTTTTGAATTTGAGGAACCATCTACGTGAAGCGTCCACTGGTCCTCTGTGGGTGTGTGCTGGAGGTCATTAACAAAATCTAGGAGGCATTGGGCTTTAATGGGGCCATGGGGTTCGTAGCGAATGTTGAATTCTGACAGCTTGACGGCCCAGGATGACATCCGTCCCGCTAGATCTCCTTTTTGCAATATTTTTTGGATTGGGTAATCGGTTTTGACGGTGATGTTGTGGTTTTAGAAGTTTGGGCGTAGGCGGCGAACTGCATGGACCAAGGACAGGGCCAACTTCTCCACCATTTGATATCTGGTTTCAGGATCTTGCAACGTTCTGCTAACGAAGTAGACAGGATGATGCGTGCCGTCTATTTCTTGGACAAGTGCGGCGCTGACGGTGTGGTCGGTGGCTGTGATGTACACTAGGAGGGGTTGGCGAGTGTTCGACTTGTGGAGGATAGGTGGTGAGGTTAGGGTGGTTTTTAGTTTTTGAAAGATTTGTTCACAGTCGTCAGTCTATGTGAACCGGGTGGATTTCTTGAGGAGTTGGACTATGGGTTGGGTTTGTTCAGCCAGTTTGGGCAGGAAGCGGGAAATTGCGGTAAGGCGGCCTATGAGGCGTTGGACCTCTTTGATGGTAGTGGTACTATGCATTTCGATAATTGCCTTGCACTTTTCGGGATTGGCCTCTATACCGCGCTGGGTTAACATGAATCCGAGAAATTTACCGCGGTCAACGCCGAATACACACTTATCAGGGTTGAGACGAAGGTTGTATTGGCGTAATGCGGAGAAGACCGCCGAGAGGTCCTAGGCATGTTGGTGGTGGCTTGGAGACTTGACAACCATGTCGTCAACGTATACCTCAACACATTGTCCCATTAGATGGCTGAAAACTTTGTCCATCAGCCGTTGGTAAGTTGCCCCAGCGTTCTTAAGGCCAAAGGGCATAACTCTGTAAAAGTAGTTGGCGTCATCCGTGATGAAGGCGGTCTTATTCATGTCAGATGCGGACATAGGGATTTGATTGTATCCAGAATATGCATCCAAGAAGCTTAGCACTTTATTCCCTGTCGCGCCGTCAATAAGCCGATCGATATTGGGTAAGGGGTAGGCATCTCGAGGACAGGACTTGTTTAGATCTGTGTAGTCTACACACATCCGCCATTTGCCATTGGCTTTCTTCACCAAGACTACATTAGAAAGCCAAATGGTGTATTGCGTTTCTTCGATGAGTCCTGCGCTTAGTAACTTGTCAGCCTCAGCCTTAGCTGCTAAGCGGCGTTCCTCGCCAAGTTTACATTTTTTCTGGGAGATATAGCGGGCCTCTTTGTAGATGGATAGCTTGTGGGAGGCGACTAGGGGGTCTACCCTAGGTAAGTCAACGGCGAACCAAGCGAAAAGGTCCGTGTTGTTGACAAGGACAGGTGTGATGATGGCACGTTCGTTAGAGGGGAGGTTTCTTCAACGGGTTCGAGACGAACATCCCGGCCTACTCTGGGGTCTAGATTTTCGCCTGATAGGGCGATGCCAGAGCCAGGTGGTCGCTCAATGTGGTTAGTTTGCTGGATTGGGAGTTGTGGGCGCAGGCTGGCCATGTTGCATTCGCGTGCCAGCCGTTGGTCGCAATGTACAGTGAGGATGTCGCCGAAAGGGGAAGGGAACTTCATGGCCAAATGGGGGGTGGAGACGACAACGCCGAGAGTGTTGAGCGAAGGACGGCCTAGGAGGACATTGTAGGATGTGGGCGCGTCGACGATAAGGAAGCGGATGGGAATGGTTTTGGTTTGGGTTCCGTCACGAAACACGGTGTGAAGGTCGATGTAGCCGCGGGTGGATACTTGTTCGCCAGAAAAGCCATAGATTGGTTCGTCATACGGGACCATGGCAGTGTCCGGGAGCTGGAGTTTTTGATAGGTGGCCTAGTAAAGAATGTCAACAGAGTTGCCCTGGTCGACGAGGACTTTCTTAACAGTGTAGTTTTCAATTTCAACAGTGATGACCATGGGGTCGTCTTGTTGGTGGTCGCGGTCGTGAAAGTCATCGTCTGTGAAGATGATGGGAGGCATGCAGCGTCTGTGATAGGAATGGGTGATGTCGTTGATTGATGTTTGTTGGGTGGTAGTGAAGGTGTGAGGAGTGGGGTTGTATTCGCTTTCTTCTTCTGTGGGTTGGAAGGCTGGGGACCTTGCAACCTCAGACGCCTCCTTAGCTTTTCCTTTCAGGGTGGGATCAACTTCGATCTTTCGCCTGAGCGAGAGTTCTCTTGTCGTAGCGCCTCCATCTCATCAGCGTTGCGCTTCTTTAGATCTTCCAACTCTTGTTGCATTTTAGCTTGGCCGTCTAGGATGGCGGCTAGGTCAGGGGTGATGTTAGTGGGTCCTGAGGGACCAACATCAGCCTGCTTGTTAACTCCAGCTCTGCTGCGGGTTGAAACCATCTTCAAAGAAAAACGGGTACTAAAGGTGTTGTCTCGTGCCCCATGGTGGGCGCCAATTGTTCCTGCAGACTTCTTTTACAATATATAATTATTACCCTAATATTAGTTCAATTGATATAATACATATAATTAAAACTAAGTGTGAAATATTAAATAGAAAATTACATAAATTTTTACAAACTTCTTTTACTTTATGAAGTATCTACACATTTTATTTATTTATAATGAGATGAAAGTTTAAATTATATATATTTTTTGGTCAGGTACATGTCAATTTTTTAAGATGATAAGTGCTCAATTCACACTAACAAACCAAGCTGAGATCACTATCATTCATGATAGCAAAATTCATAGTTAATTGCACTAATCTAATTATCAAGTAATCAAATGAATTTGATCAAAGTCCAACTAGCTAAGACCTATGAACAATATAAAATTTATGTTTTACAAAGTACATTGATTACTTATTAATTAACATTTACTCTTTGACACATCAGATTAACTATAGCATCGGAGTGTCTTTTGCAAGCACATCCCCTTCTTTTTGTGACATTCGAGGAGGAGTACTTTCATAGTACAAGGATGTTGACCCTTTGACGTTTTCACACTTGGAGCATCTTAGGAGACTCTACAGGATATACTTCAGTCTCGCAACAACAATTGGTGCCCACCATGGAACTAACATATACTATGTAAGGGAGAAGCAGAGTAGTAGAGGTAAGAGGGGTGGAGCCCTCAACTAACATAGTTGTTATCCTTGAAGCACAAGCAAAGATGAAACAAGAGTTCACTATGTTGGCATAAATAGAATAGATGATTTGGTGCTTGAAGATTTGATGAAGGTACTTGAAGCCATTGTTCAAACACGTTGAAACCATGCGTACATTGATGAAAATATGTGGACTAGGCCTTGTATGCATGCTCTCTATCACGGTTATTCATGGGGAAAACAAGCTTGAAGATTGTAATTCATGTTGTAGACCATTTTGCATTAATTAGATATATAAGGTCTTAGTTGTGTCTTTTAATGTATTGAAATGTTTTTCAATAGGTTAAACGGTGACTTTTAATCTCTTGAATGGATATTTGACAAATTAAAAGGGTTGTTGTAGTAGCTCAACTGGTACTTAATTAATCAGTTGATTTATTTTGTAATCGACTGATTTTACTTAAGTTAAGTGAAATCAACCGATTGATTTGAAAATTAACTTGTTGAATTTCGTAATAGTATGACTATTAAAGCTATATTTTCCAAAAGAGAGTTGGGAAGACCATTTTTTATCACGAAATATTTCTGCAATCAGTGGAACTCTCTCTCTCTTTCGTGATCATACAATGTGCAACTGGTAAAGATTGATCTTGGAGCATTCTTAGAGCATTTTGCTTGGTGTTTGAAGCTTGGAGAAGGTGGTTATGGTAGGCAAGGTTGTGCTACCACTAAGGTTTGGTCTTTCTCAAGCTTTTAGGTTGCGCCAGGTGGTTTTCCATGTCTGCAAGAGGTTTCTTATTGTGCTAATTTGATTCTTGTGTGACTCAAGAGTCATTGTGTGGTGTTCTTGCATAGTTTGAAAGTGTAATGTTGTGAACTTTGTAAATCTTTTGAAATAGTGCAAAGTCAGGCTTGGGTTACCCTGACTAACTAGATGTAGCTTAGGTTTGAGTGAACCAATATAAAAATCTTGTGCATTCCTCTTTTCTCTAACCCCTCTCTCTTGTATTACACTTTAAAGTTTAAAGAATTTTGATTTGAATAATCTTTTTTACATTCTTGTGTGATCTGATGTTATATGCAATATTGCTCATGTTTGTATAACTCATTTGAACCCATTTTGTCTAATCTTTCATATTGTTCTTGCTTTAAATCACAAATTCACATTTCTGCATTTTTTCCAGTTTTTTAGTTGACTATTTTTTTTATTTAACCTGTTGATTCTATCAGTATTGTATTTGTCTATATCTGTTTAATGATCGATTGAAAGTGTCCAGTCTATGAGTGTTTGTATCTAAACTTGGTGGTTGATTTGATTCAATTGAAAATTGTTTTAGGCTTTTAAAAGTCACCCTATTTTTTAACTAGCCAATTCAACCCCCCTCCCTTCTTGGCATTTTAACAATTTCAATACTTATACTCTGACTATAAGAAACAAAATGTTGAGGGAAGAAAACACAAGGCTGAAAAGGAAGATTGAAGTTGAAAAGAAAGCTAAGGGAAAAGATAAAGAAATTGACGATATTATAAATGTAGGGTCAAGAACTTTGTCTAGAGGTGGGACCGCTAATGAAACAGAAGAAGAAAGTGAATATAACCCAACCCCAAAGACCAAGGGTGTATCCAACAACTCTTTAACATCAAGAAGCAACTTTTAACACCCCTTCATTGATGAAATTACCGAAACCCCCTTCCTAAGCAATGGAAGGCTCCAACAGTATGTTATGACGACACCTCAGATGTAGATGAATATGTGTTTGTGTACACCAATCATATCAGCCTTCACTCAACTAATGATATTGTCCTATGTAAGGCATTCTCTTCCACTCTAAGAGGACCAACTCTAGATTGGTTCGCCAACCTGCCATCGTTTTTCATCGATTGTTTAGATACACTGACTTCATCCTTGACAACACAATTCGAGACAAGTCGTCAACATAACATTACCTCTCTTTCCTCCTCAACATAAGACAAGAAAAAATATAATATTTAAGAGCTTTTATCGAAAAATTTGGCATAGTTGCCCTCAAGATCAAGAATTTGAATATTGAAATCATATTACACTATATGATTAACGACTTGCATATGGGGTTGTTTGTTGATGAATGCATGAATCTTATTGGCAACATGTATAAGTTGAGGTAGTAAGCCGCCAAGTTCATACGAGTAGAAGATATGTGGAAGTAGAAAGATAACATTAAAGTTGATACTGCACCCATCAAAAAGAATGAAGTCGACAAAGTACCTGCACCTAGGAGCAACGTCTGTCCACGAGATCGTAGGCCTATGCGATACTCGCATTATGCACCTCTTACTTCTCCCAAATCACGCATCCTAGAGGAAGCCTTGCAAGACAACCTCATCCCACCACCAAGAAAGTTCCAAAGCCCGCCTAACGCTAATATGAGCAAATACTGCAGGTACCATTCTAACAATGGCCATATAATTGATGAATGCACGGTTGTTTGAGACAAAGTAGAAGAATTGGTAAGAGTCAATCACCTCAAGAGCTTTGTTAAGAGAGAAGATGAAAGAGTATCTAGGGTTGGATACCGCATGTATGATGACAAGAGAGATGAGAGAAATGACATAGAGAAGTATGAAAGGAGAGAGAAACCAACACAAAGAAAGGATAGACAACAAGATTGTCAAGATAATAGACCCCCTTGAAGGGTGTAATCAACACCATATCTAAAGGATTCTTAGGAAGAGGATGAGGAGACCCCAATCACGTTTATGAACTCTGACTTCCAAGGAATTGACCCAAATCAAGATGACTCCATGGTCATTAGAGTGCAAATGGAGAACTTTGTAGTAAAAAAGATTCTAGTTGACCAAGGCCATTACATATACTCTACTGGAAAAATATATAAAAAACACTAATTTCCAAAAGACACCATGATCCCATATGATGAACCAGTATACAACTTCTATAGAGAAAGAGTAGCAACCAAAAGGTATATCGACCTTCATACCACCTTTGGAGAAGGAAGCATAACCAAAACCATACTTGTCTGATACATAGTAATTGACGCACATACATCCTACAATGTTCTACTAGGGCAACCATCCTACAAGTAATTGACGTGCATAATTATAGTGCAGGGAAATCAGAAAATGAATAGAGAATGTTACATAGCCAGTTTAAAATTATTGTTCCCTTTGCTAAGTACCAACAATATCAAGAATGCCCAATCAAGCGACATGGCCATGGGAGCAGAGGACCTTGATTCATAGATAAATAGTGATGCATAGATGGAGCCCATTGGAGAAACCAGAGTCTTTACACTTTAAGAAGAAGGTTGAAGTTTGAAGGTTGGATCGATAATTGATGCAGAAGGAGAAAAGTAATAGTGTTTCCTAGAAGTCCTTATGGCAAAACTTAGAAATACAAAGCTAAATTTAAAGAATAATTAAAATATATGGAATCTCCAAAGACTAAAAGATATATATCAAGGATTATTTCTTGCAATTTATTCAAGTACTAAATCATGTCCAAATCCAATTATGAAAGTCTATAAATTGAGGGTATGGCATAGGTCAAAAACACACACTTGAAGAGAAAGAAAAATGATCTAAATACTGTTGACGGTAGAAGGCAATTATGAAGGCTGGAGGCATCCAATTTCATCATCAGTCCATTTTTTAGTGTGTTTAGGAGTAGCTAACTCCCTCGTTTATAGGGGTTGGGTATAATGTATTCTTAATTCTCTATGAATTCTTAATTATATATATTTCTTTTCCATACTATTGTGTTCTATTCTCGATATTAACTGCATGATAATTATTGATTGCATATTTGTGGGTATCTAATCATTGGACACGATATTAAAACCTAGACTAGAATAGACAACTAATTGATTGTGCATCTAGACATAGAGTACATTATTGGTCATTCTTAACATCTCAACTTAGAGCTTAATGCGAACTCTTAATAAGGAAAGGTCTAAGACATTAGGGTTTTATTAAAGTTTAGACTTGTCGCTAAGACATTAAGGCTTGTTACATAGTGGTGTGAATGCTAGAGTCAGAAATTAGAAATATATTGTTTGTTGTTTTTACTTTGAATGGAATCATGAAACTCAATCCCAATGAAGCTTCTATCTCATATTTTTCTAAACCGAGCTATTTATTTCCATTGTGCCAATTTCTATTTATTCTTTACACTTATTTCTAAATTTAATTTTTAATCTAAACTAAAAATGTTGTCTTTTGTACCTTTATTTGTAAACAATCCATTAAATTTAAACCACCTTAGTCTCCGTGGGAACGATATTTGAACTTGTCCACTATATTACTTGTGCGATTTGCTACACTTACCAAACACGTAACAAATACACCACCTTCTTCATTTAAAATTATAGTCAAAAGGACAGTCAAGAATAGAGTGTGAGGTCTTTGATTTATTTTTTACCCAGCTAATTATGTACATCCAAGGGAACCATATCACCACCCTCTATTCCCCTAGGTCTATCTAACCTTTCTTTGGACTCTATACCTAGTGTAACTATAATTATCCATACAATCCTTAAAAGAACATTATTTACTCATCCTTAATTTCATTCATTATAATTTATTTTGCAATCATCTCTTTGCATTAATGTTGCATACAATTCTTGAAACTCAAATTTATTCATGAATTTTGGTAGCATAATGACTAAATTTCTTGTTTCCTAAAAAATTTTAAAATAGACAAAATTACAAGACAACCAATACAATTAATATATGTACGATATATAACTATTTTAGTGCTTTTATTGTAAATTTAAATCATTCATCTATTAGTTGACTTAAAATATTATTTAAGGTTGTTGTCCACAAAATAGTATAAATATAAAAAATTAAAACTATAACAAAAATTAGAAAATAAAATATAAGTCTCTTATAGAAATTTTATGAGTAAAATAACAAATTTGTTTTATTTATAAATTTTTGTATAAAACTTCATATGAGGTGAATTTTAAACCTAACCCTACATTTTCATACTAAGGAATCCATTTTTGAACTCATAATTTTGAAATTGTATATGAATAGCTACAGAATAAAAATGGACAGATTGTTTACCAGGAAATAATATTCCAAAATAAAGATTAGAGATTTCATATTGATCCTCCCCCACCCCCTCAACCATGGTGAAGTTAATTGAACTCTAAGATTGAAGACTTCAATTGATGTATTTCCCTTATTTAAGTTGCCTCACAAGAAGCTTTAAGAAAGAGAAAATCATAGTTTACATACTAGGACTTCACAAGAACAAAAAGGAATAAATCCAAACTCTAGATCTAATTTAATGAAACTATATGACTAATAATTTCAATAACTAAGAAAGGAATAAAAGAGAAAGAGAAGAGAATATAGAAACAAGAGAAGATAAAAAAAAGAGAATAAGAAATCTTACACAATTTTTTGGAGAAAGGGGCTTGGTGCACTTATTTATATCGTTTTCAATTGGGACCAAACAATAAGCTTGAGTTCATGGTTTGTAAAACACAATTTTCCTAATTTAACCAGTTAGTAAACCCAAAGTAATGTATTTCAACACAGAACAAAAATCATTTCAAATTATTAATTTTTTATCTTGATTATCATTTTTCTAATATTTTAGAAAAATTTCTATGAATCTTATTAGTGATAGATTTTGCAGAAAAATTACTAATGGAATCAAAAAATATTAGAAAGTTTAGTTTAAATTCATGTTATTAATCAAATGAGAAAAAAGTATCATTATGCCTTTAATAATTGTATATTGAATGAAAAATTTACTTTGCAATTTTAATGTAAGGCCCAGTTTTTTCTGCCCTAATGTTTTAAGGGCTAGTCTTTAATCTGTTGGGCCTAAAGGCTTGCCCACAGGGTGCTAAGGCCCCTAAAGCTACCAGGGTCTCCCATTCAGCCCTCACTTTTGCAAACAGCCCCTCATTCGCTCCCCTTTTCCCTTTCAGAAGCTCTGTTAGGGTTTGGTTCCTAGTACTTGTTGGTATCGCGCTGCGGAATGTTTGAGCGTGCGGACAAAAACAAGAGGGGGTGAATTGGTTTTTGAATAATAAAATTAATACTTTAAAATTTTTCAAAATTTATCAAGTAGATCAATAAATAATTTCTTTATAACACAATAATAGATGAAATAAAGAGATAGAGAAGAAGATTGAACACAAGTATTTATACTGGTTCGGATCAAAAGACCCTACGTCCAGTTGTTAATCTCTTAAAAACGAGATTAACTAAATCACTAACAAGTAACAGATTTACAATCAGATATTTAGAGTGTAAGGAAAGAAAACACCTCTCTTGAATC